>ERZ1673752.21-NODE-21-length-288055-cov-26.339035_pt1 | contig 288055 bp, 232 predicted proteins | sample MGYA00580195_ERZ1673752 | MGnify/ENA primary metagenome ERZ1673752 (study PRJEB41218, sample SAMN15661744) | gut metagenome | host: Homo sapiens | place: Canada: London | collected 2015-08-20/2019-03-30 | study: EMG produced TPA metagenomics assembly of...
GCTTGGAGGTCACGAGCGTGAGCGGGTACAGGCGGGTGCCGGACCCGCCGGCGAGGATGATGCCTTTCATTGGCTATGACCTTTCAATTCTTGCGGCTCTGCGACCGGCGCGATTTCCAAGGAGACGGGCGCAGCAGTCAACTCCGAAGGCAACTAACTCGCCGAAATTTCCTTCCCGAAGAAGCTGAGAGGAGACTGACCTGACGAGCCGGCCCCCTTCACCGATCTCACTTGCATGCATGAGATCGTCCGCATGCGTTTCGAGAAAGAAACCGACGGCACGGTTGCGGGCAAACTGTTGGGATGGCGTCAAGTTATGCGAGTGATAGACCTCGGCACGCGGCTCGTAAGCGACCTTCATACCCGAGGCGATAAACTTGGCGGCCATGAGCATGTCCTCGTTGGTATTAACATGATCGAATCCACCGCATTCGAGATATGCGGTCCGTCGATAGGCAGAACAGGCGTCAGATGCAAAAAACGTCTTAATGCCAAGTTTTTCGAGATCGCCTTTCGAACGCACGGATGGTGAGTCAGGATAGTTAAAACAACGTACAAGTTGTTCAAAACGACGGGCATCGGCCTTGGGAAGCTGCCTACCACTAACAAGGGCGATATTCGAGTCTTCAACCATAGGGGCAACAAGCCGCTTCAAGTAGTCATCGGAAACGGGCACAGCATCTTGGGTGAGGAAACATACAAAGTCACCTCTCGACTCCCTTAGCGCCATATCTCTTGTGGTGCCGTGGTTGAAATCCCGGCGATCAATCTCCAACAGGCGGACTATTTTGTGTTGCCGGACCAGCTCGATAGTTTTATCTTCCGAAGCAGAATCAACGATCAGAATCTCAACCGGCTGAATAGACTGATGTTCGAGGGCAATTAAAAGCCCATCGATTTCATGCTCAGCATTAAGAGTCAGAATGATGACGGAGATTTCCATCTATCTGCCCGTCCTCTCCTTGCCAAACATGGCGCCGAAAGTGCCAGCGAAACACTTCCAGTCCATTCGAAAACAACGGTTCCGGACGTAATGCAATTCGATTTTTTGGCGCAGACCGCTTTCAAATGACGCATCGTTGCGATCCGTTGCCTGCCATAACCCGGTAATTCCAGGTTGAACCGAAAGAAATACATCCTTCTCCTCATCAGAAAAATGCAGTTCGAGTTCATCGCGCGTAATGGGGCGAGGACCGATAACAGAAAGGTCACCGTTCAACACATTGAGAAACTGCGGCATCTCATCGATAGAGCACTTACGAATAAACTGCCCGACCTTAGTGATACGCGGATCGTTATCGACCTTGCGCTCAATTTCCCACTGATGCAGCTGCTCCGAGTTTAAATACTTCTGAACATTACCCGCATCGGAAACCATGCTGCGCAGCTTATAAATCTTGATGGCCTTGCCATTTTTGCCAACTCGCTCCTGGGTGTAGAAGGGATTACCCGGAGACTCTAGACAAATCAGGACGCACACAAGGCCCACTGGAATGAATAAAATTACGATTGCCATAAGACTAAAAACAAGGTCAAACAGTCTCTTAACAAAGCGATAGCCCAATGTTCCACTAGGCTTTATTTGATTTACAACAAGTGCATCTCTCGTTGGCATACACTTCTCTGTTACTTCTTTAGCAGCCACAGTCAAACTTACGTTCCTGTCCCCCAGGGATTCCCCAATCGGTAAATTCAAAAATGCGAACGAATAGCTGGTGCAACGTCTCCCTTACGTTTTGTTGGGAACATCCAGCGGCAGCAGCTCTCTAAATGTGGAGTCGCCCTCGCCTACGTCCACCAGGCACCAGCGTTTATGACGGTCGATCTTTTTAACGCGGGCCTCTTGCCCCACCAAGGGACCCTGCTCTATGTGCAACACGCCGTCTTCTATGCGCGCAACGCTGTTGCGCACCACGCCGTCGTCGTCCAGCACGCTGCGGTACCAGTCCTGCGCATCGTCGGGCATGGGCATGTACGCCCGCTCCCTACTGCCGGCGATGCGACAGCCAAAGCTCAGCTGGGCCAAGGCCCTATCGAGCGCGGCTGCATCGTGCGTGGCGACGAAGAAATATTCCTTGTACATGGGTTTGGTTTGGAGCGACCAGGCGCCGTCCCGCTTAAACCAGAACTCCTTTTGCATCACAAAAGCGTCCTGCATCAGCTCATGCGGGATAATACAGCGGACCTTTTCGCAGGTCTCGCGCTCTTTTCCATTGGGGGTGTGAACCAGATACCAGCGGACGCGGCCGTGCTGGCTGTTGGTGATGGCGCCGTTAAATGCGCCTGGCAGCTGCTCTTGGCGCCGTGCCGCCTGTTCCATGTTCTCGCCCCCCTCTTTTGGCTTTGCGATGCACGCAAATGCAGGGGCGTTTAGAACAGGGTTCTCGCTCGCAGCTAGGCGCAGTCGCAAAAGTACAGGTTTTTGTATCTTTCGACAGACGACATTATACGAGAAATTAATCAGCGTTTACCCAGATTACGCAAAATGTACTGTTAGTAGGTGCATCTCCATACCCCTCTACAAAAACCTGTACCTTTTTGTGCAACAAAAAAAGCCGCTCAACCAGCGGTTTTTCTTATTTCGGCATGAAAAAAGGCGACCGCCCTGTGTGGACGGTCGCCTTTGTTAATTGTTGTGAAGCTTACCTTAGGCGCGAGTCTTGATCTCCTCGGTCACCTTGGCAACAAACTCGTCAACGCTCATCTGAACGGTCTCGTTGGAGCGATCGCGGACGGAAATGTTGCCGGCCTCGACCTCCTTCTCGCCCAGGATGAGCATATAGGGCACGCGGTCGATGCTGCGGGCCTCGCGGATCTTGTAGCCGATCTTCTCGTCGCGGTCGTCGCAAACCACGCGAATGCCGGCCTCCTCCAGCTTGGCGCACACCTCGTGGGCGTAGTCGCGGCTCTTCTCAGAGACGGGAAGCGCCTTGACCTGTACGGGAGCCAGCCAGGTGGGGAACTTACCCGCAAAGTGCTCAATCAGAATACCGATGAAGCGCTCGATGGAGCCAAAACATACGCGGTGCAGCATGATGGGGCGCTTCTTGGTGCCGTCGGCGTCCACGTACTCCAGGTCAAAGTTGAGCGGCATCTGGAAGTCGAGCTGGACGGTACCGCACTGCCAGGTACGACCGAGCGAGTCCTCAAGGTGGAAGTCGATCTTGGGGCCGTAGAAGGCGCCGTCGCCCTCGTTGACCTCGTAGTCCATGTGCAGCTGCTCCAGAGCGGTGCGCAGGCCCTCCTCGGCGCGCGCCCAATCCTCGTCCGAACCCATGGAGTCCTCGGGGCGGGTGGAAAGCTCAACGTGATACTTAAAGCCAAACTTCTGGTACACGGAGTCGATGAGGTTGACCACGCCCACGATCTCGTCGGTCAGCTGGTCGGGACGCACAAACAGGTGGGCGTCGTCCTGGTTAAAGCAGCGCACGCGGAACAGGCCGTGCAGGGCGCCGCGCAGCTCGTGGCGGTGCACCAGGCCAATCTCGCCGGCGCGAATGGGCAGCTCGCGATAGGAGTGCGGCTTGGAGGCGTACACCAGCACGCCGCCCGGGCAGTTCATGGGCTTAATGCAGTACTCTTCGTCGTCGATGACGGTGGAGTACATGTTGTCCTTGTAGTGGTCCCAGTGGCCCGAGGTCTTCCACAGCTGCTTGTTCATGATGAGCGGCGTGGAGATCTCCACGTAGCCGGCCTTGTGGTGGATCTCGCGCCAGTAGTCCAGCAGCGTGTTCTTAAGGATCATGCCGTTGGGCAGGAAGAACGGGAAGCCGGGGGCCTCGTCGCGCATCATAAAGAGGTCCATCTCGCGGCCGATCTTGCGGTGGTCGCGCTTCTTGGCCTCCTCCAGCATGTGCATGTGCTCGTCGAGCTCTTCCTTGGTGGCAAAGGCGACGCCGTTGATGCGGGTGAGCATCTTGTTGTCCTTGTCGCCCTTCCAGTAAGCGCCCGAGACGCCGGTGAGCTTAAAGGCCTTCAGAGCCTTGGTGTAGCAGATGTGGGGGCCGACGCACATGTCGATGTAGTCGCCCTGCTGATAGAAGGTGATGCGGGCGTCGTCGTCCAGGTCGCCGATGTGCTCGACCTTGTACTTCTCGCCGCGCTCCTCCATAAGAGCGATGGCCTCGGCGCGGGGCTTCTCGTACACGGAGAACTTGAGGTTCTCCTTGACGATCTTCTTCATCTCGGCCTCGATCGCGGGGAAGTCGTCCTCGCTGATCTTAACGCCCTCGGGCAGGTCGACGTCGTAGTAAAAACCGTTGTCGGTCGCGGGGCCGTAGGCAAAGTCGGCCTCGGGATAGAGGCGCTTGATGGCCTGCGCCATGATGTGCGCGGCGGAGTGGCGGATGACGTGCGTGACCTCGTCCTGCGGGAGCTCGGCCACCGAACCGTCATTGTAGAGTGCCTTCATGGGTATGTTTTCTCCTCTCGGATGCCTGATGCAAGTGCGTGCGATGCGCTCGGCGTTTTTGACTTGCATCATTATAGGCAGGTTGCCTTGGTATACAAGCGCCCGCCGCACCTTAATGGCACGGCGGGCGATTTTCTACGCATGCTTCATCGTGTGGGGCGGGGTGTGGGGCGCGCGTGGCTTGCGGCGCGCCCGTGGCTTGCGGCCGGCCCGGCGATGGATGCGTTACTGGATGCGAGTTCGGCAGTAGGGGCAGACTTTCCAGTGCGCGTCGAGCGGGCGATGGCAGCTGGGGCAGACGTTGCGAACCTGGCTGTCGCACACCGGGCAGACGACGAAGTCCTTCTCGATGGGCGCGCCGCACTGCGGGCAGGTGCCGTACTGGGCAAGCTGGCGCTCGCGCAGGGCCATGTCCAGCTCCTGCTCCTCTCGGTCGGACGCGTAGGAGTGCGGACGCAGAACCAGGTAGGCGATGAGGCCCACAAACGGGATGAGGGCGATGATGCCCCATGCCACGTAGGCGCTGGCGCCGCGACGGCGAGCGTCGATGAACACATAGACGACCGACAGCACATACAGGGCGATGATGAAGCCAACGAAGGCATAGACGACGCCCATAAGCTGCGGCGACATGAGCTCGGAGATGTACTTGGACATTACGGGTACCTTTCGGAATATTAACAGTCCGGTCAAGTTTACCACGGGGTTTGTTTATATGGGACCACGGCTAGGGGCGGACTGGCGCGGACACAAACATCTCAATCTGTAACAGTTAGAAGCGGAATCCGGGTCTAGATGTTACAGATAGAGACACAGGGATCCCTCCCCGACCTCAATCTCGATCTGTAACATCTTGGACCTCAAAATCCCTCTTACTGTTACAGATCGAGACGAACGGTTGCCGTAGTTGTCGGTAGACGAGGTTGTCGACGTTGCCGGGGTCTCCCCTCGTCTGCCGTTGGCGGGTGTTGCGAGGCTGTTCGCCGCATTGCCGCCACGCTGGGGGTGTGTAGACCGTAGGATAGTCTTATTGACGTCCTGTCAACTCGTCTGGGAGGCACCGTGGCAGAAACGTTTGATATCGCGATTGTCGGCGCGGGCATCACCGGATGCGCCATCGCGCGGCAGCTCGCGCGATTTGACCTTTCCATTTGCGTGGTCGAGGCGGCTAACGATATTGCGCTGGGCGCGTCCAAGGCCAACGGCGGCCTGGTGCACGCCGGCTACGATCCGACACCGGGCACGGTTAAGGCGCAGGTCAACGCCCGTGGTTGCGAGCTATATGGCACGTGGGCCCAGGAGCTAGGCTTTTTGTTCCGTCGCACCGGATCGATGGTGCTGGGGTTTAACGACGAAGACCGCGCGCACCTGGAGAAGTTGCGCCAGAATGGCCTGGCGAACGGCGTTCCCGAGCTGTCAATCGTCGGCCCCGACCGCATCCATGAACTTGAGCCGCGCGCCAGTGCCGATGCGACGTGCGCGTTGTGGTGTCCCTCGACCGGGTTTGTCGACCCATTTGAGGTTGCCATCGCCACGCTGGAAAACGCCGTGGCTAACGGGGTGACGTTTATGCGGTCCGCGCCGGTGGAAGCGATTGAAGTCGCGGGCTCGGGCGACGACGCGCGTTTTACGCTGGCGACCCCCGCTGGCAACGTACGCTGCCGTTACCTGATCAACGCCGCGGGCAACGGCGCCGCCGACATCTCGCATATGACGGGCGCCGAGGAGTTCCAGATGGTCTGGCGTCAGGGCAACATCGTGGTGCTGGACAAGGAGCCGCGCACGCTCATGCCGCTCTACCCCGTGCCGACGCCAATATCGAAGGGCGTTATCGTGACGGGCACCGTACACGGCAACACCGTGATCACCGCAACCGCCGCTGTGCGCGAGCCGGGCGACACGCAGACCTATGCGAGCGATGTCAACGCGCTGTTAGCGGGCGCGCGCAAGCTGGTGCCCGATCTGGACACGCGCCGCGTGGTGCGCGCGTTTGCCGGCGGACGCCCGGTCATTCAGGGGACGAACGACTTCTTTATTGGACAGTCGGCCGTGGTGCCGGGGCTTTTCCAGGCGGCGGGCATTCAGTCGCCGGGTGTGGCGAGCGCGCCGGCCATTGCCGAGCGCATGGAGCTTGTGATACGTGAGGCGGGCGTGGAACTGCACGAGCGGGCGGACTGGAACCCAATTCGCCGCGCACCGGACGACTTTGACCGCGCACCGCTCGCGCACAAGGAGGAGCTGATCGAGTCCGATCCCACGTGGGGACAGATTGTTTGCCGCTGCGAGACGGTGCCCGAGGCTGAGATCGTGGCCGCGATTCGACGCCAACCGGGCGCGGTTTCGGTCGAGGGCGTCAAGCGCCGCTGTCGTGCCGGCATGGGTCGGTGCCAGAGCGGGTTTTGCCAGAGTCGTGTGGTGGCGATCCTGGCGCGCGAGCCGGGCTGCGACCCCAGCGAGGTGCTGCTGGAAGATGCCGGATCTTGGTTGGTTGAGGGACCGCTGAAGGGGGTGCGCTAGAATGGCGGAATTCAAATCGAGTGCGATTGATTGCAACGTCGTCGAAGCCGTACAAACGCAAGCCTTCGACGTGGTCGTTATCGGCGGCGGACCTGCCGGCATGGCGGCCGCGCTGGCCGCTCATAAGGCCAGAGCGCGCGTGGCCATCGTGGAGCGCGAGCAGCACCTGGGCGGAATCCTCCGCCAGTGCATCCACCCCGGCTTTGGACTGTCGCACTTTAAACAGGAGCTCACCGGTCCCGAGTACGCACAGCGCTTTATCGACCAGGTGCGCGCGACCGACATTGCGCTGTTCCCGAACAGCATAGTGATTGGGATTGATTCGGGCGAGGGCGAGGGCGCGGGCGCAGCCGTGAGCGCGTCGGGCGTGAACGAGGCCCCGGGAGCAACCGCAGTCCATACCGTCACGCTCATGAGCCCCGCCGGCATGCTGCAGCTCACCGGACGCGCGGTCGTCCTTGCCATGGGCTGCCGTGAGCGCACCCGCAGCGAGATCAAGATACCCGGCAGCCGACCCGCCGGCGTGTTTACGGCGGGCCTAGCGCAGCGATACATCAATATCGAAAACCTTAAGCCCGGCTCGCGCGCTGTCATTTTGGGCTCGGGCGACATCGGGCTTATCATGGCACGCCGCTGCACACTCGAGGGGATTTCGGTCGAGGGCGTGTACGAGCTCATGCCATACGCCAATGGTCTGCGCCGCAACGTCAAGAACTGCTTGGACGACTTTGGAATTCCGTTGCACCTGTCCACCACCGTCACGCGCGTGATCGGGCACGACCGCGTGGAAGCCGTCGAGGTAAGCCAAGTCGACGAGCACCTAGCGTCCATTCCGGGGACCGAGCGCATTGTTCCGTGCGACACACTGTTGCTTTCGGTGGGCTTGATTCCCGAGAACGAGCTTTCGGTTGCCGCAGGCGTGGAGCTTGACCCGCGCACGCGCGGTGCCGTAGTGGACCAGAGCCTGCAGACGGGCGTGCCGGGCATCTTTGCCTGCGGCAACGTGCTGCACGTGCACGACCTGGCCGACAACGTGACGAGTGAGTCCGAGAGGGCTGGCGCAGCTGCAGCGGCGTACGCGCTGGGGACCGACGCGGGCACCGTTCCGAACTGCGAGCTCACCGTCTCCCCTGCCGGTATCGCGGGCTACGCGCTGCCGGGGCGCATTACGTCTGTGGCGCTCACCAAACTCAACTTCCGCGTGCGCCGACCCGTCGACGCCGCCTGCGTGAGGATCTTGGCCGACGGCGAGGAACTGTTCGCCGGCAAGGCCCGCGCGTTTAAGCCGAGCGTAATGGAGAGTTTCCCGCTACCGGCAAAGGTGATTCAGCGTGCACTCGACCTAGGTGCCAGCGAGATTGTCCTGTCCGTTGACCCTGTTGAGGAGGCGTAAAGCCATGAGCACCAACGCAATCGAGACGCTGAAGTTCAACTGCACCACCTGTCCATCCGAGTGCCTCCTGACCGTGGAGGTCGAGCGCGACGCCAATGGCGACCTGGTAGAGGTGCGCTCCGTGACCGGCAACAGCTGCCCGCGCGGTGATAAATTCGCACATCAGGAGCTCACCTGCCCCATGCGCGTGCTCACCACCACCGTTGCCGTATCCGGCGGCGACGAGACGCTTCTCCCCGTACGCACCGCCGAAGCTATCCCGCTAGAACTCCACGCTCAGGCCATGACCCTCATCCGAGGCGTAGTCGTCGAAGCCCCCATCCGCATGGCCGACGTCGTGCTAGAGAACCTCCTAAACACCAACATCAACCTAATCGCCAGCATGGACATCGACCGAGCCTAACCAGTTCATTTGGGACGGGGCACTTTTAGCTACCCCGCCGTTCACTCCATCCCCCCTCCTCAGTTGCGGTGAAATACGGACTGTTTTATGGCCTCAGGCCGCTAAACAGTCCGTATTTCACCGCAACTTATGAGGGCCGCATGGGATGCAAAGGAGTGTCCCGAAGTGCCGGCATAAAAGGAACGTCCCTAGCTGCCGAGCATGGGATACCATGGTGGCACCCTAGTGAAAGGATGTTTCATGGCACATGTCGATGACCAGCGTGTGGCGCGCGTGCTCGATGCGCTCGAGACTCAGCACCCCGGCGCACAGCTGCTTGTAAACGACCCGTGGTCGATCTACTATCTGACCGGCTTTTATGCTGATATGTTCGAGCGTTTTTGCGGTGTGCTGCTCGCACGCGGTAACGAGCCCGTGATCTTGGTCAACGCGCTGCATCAGCTGCCCGAGTACGACAATGCCCGCGTCGCCTATCACACCGATACCGACGTCGTGGCCGACACCATCGCGAGTGAAATCGACCCGACCAAACCGCTCGGCATCGACACCGTCATGCGCTCCGGCTTTTTGATGCCGCTTATGGAGCGCCACGCCGCCAGCGAGTTTTTCCTGGGCGACTTTGCCGTCACCGCCGCACGCACCTTCAAGGATGCCGCCGAGCAGGAGCTGATGCGCGCTTCCTCTGCTGCCAACGACGCCGTGATGGCGGACGCTATCAAGCTCGTCCACGAGGGCGTGACGGAGCGTGAAATTGCCGACCAGATGCTCAATCTGTATCGCAAGCACGGCTGCGAGAGCTTTAGCTTTCCGCCCATCGTGAGCTTTGGCGCCAACGCCGGCGACCCGCACCACGAGCCCGACGATACGGTACTCAAGCGCGGCGACGTGGTGCTGTTCGACATTGGCGGACGCCATCGCAACTACTGCTCGGACATGACGCGCACGTTCTTTTGGGGCGAGCCGGACGAGGAGACGGCGCGCATCTACGACATCGTGCGCCGCGCCAACGAGGCCGCCGAGGCGCTCATCGCACCGGGTGTGCGCATGTGCGACCTGGACCGCGCCGCGCGCGATGTGATTGAAGACGCGGGCTATGGGCAGTACTTTACACATCGCCTGGGCCACTCGATTGGCCTGCAGGACCACGAGCCGGGCGATGTCTCGCTCGTCAACGAGCAGGTCGTAGAGCCAGGCATGACCTTCTCCATCGAACCGGGCATCTACCTCCCCGGCCACACCGGCGTCCGCATCGAGGACTTGGCCCTGGTGACCGAGAAGGGCGTCGAGATTCTCAACGCCTACCCTCACGACCCATTCCGCCTAGACTAGCCTGGTCCCCAAGCCCCCAAACTAAGTTGCGGTGGAATAGTTCCTGGATGGGCTGCTAGAACCCAAAAACAGGAACTATTTCACCGCCACTGATGAGGGGATGGGCTAGCGCAGCAGGCCGGCTACTTCGCCGGCTAGGGTGATGGTGCCGGCGGCAACGAAGGACTCGCCCACGGCGTCAAAAGCCGCGAGAGCCTCGGGCACGCTAGGGTACACACCGGCAAGCTTGTTGGCGTCCACCAGGGCAGCAAGTTCCTCTGCCGGCAGGGCGCGATCGGAATCGGTCTGGGTTACGACCACACGCGGGAAGGCCGGAATCAGAACATCGACAATACCGGCCACATCCTTGTCGGCCAGTGCGGCGCACAGCAGCGTGGGGCGATTCTCGACGCACGGATCTATCTCGTCCAGCGCGCTCACAAAGTTCTCGCAGCTCTGAGGGTTATGGCAGGCGTCGATCAGCTTGAGCGGATCGGTCCCCAGCACATCAAAACGACCCGGCGTGGGGCAGCCCATAAGCGATGCATCCAGCGCATCGTGGTCGAGCTCGCGGCCCAAATACCCCTCGCACAGCATAATCGCGCACGCAGCATTCTGCGGCTGGTAGGCCGGCTTAACCATGCTTGACGTATAGATCGCACGCGGCGTGGTGCAGCTAAACTCAACCGTGTCGCCCACGTGTGCCGGAACCTTGGTTGTGGCATGGTTCACCACGAGCGGCACCACACCGCACTCACGGCAACGGGCATCCATCACGCGCTGAACGCTCGCCTCATGCGTACCCTCGCCCAAAACAACAAAGCGCCCAGGCTTAATAACCGCAGCCTTCTCCCCCGCAATGGCCTCGAGCGTGTTGCCCAAAATACGTGTATGATCGAGCCCAATGCCCGTAATGGCAACGGCGACGGGATCGGTCGCACTCGTGGCGTCCCAACGCCCGCCCATGCCAACCTCAAGCACGGCTACGTCCACGCAAGCCTCGGCAAACACTACAAGTGCAGCAGCCGTCAGCAGGTCAAACGGTGTGATGGTATAGGCGCGCTCCCCTGCCGCCACACGGCGCGCATTCACGCGATGCCCCGCCTCGACAGCTGCCGAAACGCCATGGGCAAAGGCCTCGTCGCTCACGACGCACCCATCAACCTCCATGCGCTCGGGATAGCGCACCAGCTGTGGCGACGTATACAGCGCGGTTTTGAGCCCCTCACCACGAAGAATGGCAGCCGAAAAACGCGTAGTCGAAGTCTTGCCATTGGTACCGGCAACCTGGATGCAATCGAAATACTCGTCCGGACGCCCCAGCTCATCGAGCATATCGACAACCGTCTCAAGCAGAGGACCAGCATCCCCAGAAATCCGCCCCGTATCAGCAGCAAGCCCCACAGCCTCATCAAACGAAAGCAACTCAAACGAGAACGGCACAGAATACGACCCAGAACGCTTAGCCATAACCCAAAGTCCCCTCAACATAAAAAGAGGCCCGAATCAACAACGAGCCCCTCCCATTCAAAATGTCAGCCAAACACCGCTTTGCAGCAGAATCAAGGCCACAACCAAGTGGCCCTAACACGCCAGTTGCAAACAACCACGTAAACGAACTAGGAGCGGCCCGACGCTTTGCTCGATACAAGTTCCGCACGCAAAGGACAGCACTTAATGTGCTGTCCGTCTTGCGCAGGACTGTCCGCAGTAGCGAGCAAAGCGTCGGGACGCGCCCCTCAGCGCAATTTACGAGAAGTCAGCAACCTGAGCAGTCAGCGCCGCCAGGATCTCCTTGAGCTCAGCTGCACGGTCCCTCTTCTTCTGGACCACCGCAGGCGCGGCCTTGGCCACAAAGCCCTCGTTGGCGAGCGTCTTCTCGCAGCCGGCGAGCTCCTTCTGCGCCGCGGCGATCTCCTTCTCAAGACGCGCCTTCTCGGCCGAAAGATCGACCTTGCCCTCGAGCACCACAAAGACCTCGACGCCGCCGTCGACCACGGCGATGCTCGCGGCCGGCTTCTCAACGTCGGTACCCATGACCAGCGAAGCGGTGTTGGCCAGCGGCTCAATGGTCGAACGCAGGCTCTCGAGCTTCTCGATGTCCTCGACACCGGCGCGCACGACCACGTCGAGCTCGGCCTTGGGGCTCAAGCGATAACGCGAACGCGTGGCGCGGGCGGCGGAAACGACGGCGCGGCACAGCTCAAACGCGCGCTCGGCGTCCTCGTCGACATACTTGGCGTAATCGGCGGGCTCGGGCCACTTGGCAATCATGAGCGCCTCGGCGCGGTCGACGTTGCCCTCGGCATCCAGGTCGAGCACGCTGGCCGGCATGTTGTCCCAAATCTCCTCGGTGACAAACGGCATGAGCGGGTGCATCAGGCGAATGGAGGTATCCAGCACAAAGATCAGGTTGCGCTGAGCCTGCAGACGGCCCTCGCCCTTCAAGCGGGCCTTGGTGACCTCGACGTACCAGTCGCAGACCTCGTTCCAGAAGAACTGCTGCACGCCGCGGGCCATATCGCCAAAGGTGTAGTTCTCAATACCCTCGGTGACCATCTTAACGGCCTTGGCCAGGCGGCTGAACATCCAGGCGTCGGCCGGCGTCTCCACGACGGGCTCGCCGGGCGTGTAGCCCTCCATGTTCATGAGCAGGAAGCGGCTGGCGTTCCAGATCTTAGTCACAAAGCTCTTGGCCTGGTCGGTACGCGGGCTGTCGATGAGCTTCTTGGTCTTCTTGTCGATGTTCGCGTCGAACTTAACATCCTGGTTGTTGGTGCACAGCGTGAGCAGGTTGAAGCGCATAGCGTCGGCGCCGTACATGCCGATGAGGTCCATGGGGTCAACGCCGTTGCCCTTGGACTTGGACATGCGGCTGCCGTCCTTGGCCAGGATCGTCGGGTAGATGACGACGTCCTTAAAGGGCACCTCGTCCAGGAAGTACAGCGAGCTCATAACCATTCGGGCGACCCACAGCGCGATAATGTCGCGCGCGGTGACGAGCGCCGTCGTGGGGTGATGGCCCTCGAGGAGCTCCGGCTTTTGCGGCCAGCCCTGCGTGGCAAAGGTCCACAGCTGCGAGCTGAACCAGGTGTCCAGCACGTTCTCGTCCTGATGCACGTGATGGCCGCCGCACTTGGGGCACACGTCGGTGTCCTCGGTCAGGGCGTCCTCCCAGCCGCAGTCCTCGCAGTAGAACACGGGGATGCGGTGGCCCCACCAAAGTTGACGCGAAATGCACCAATCCTTGAGGTTCTCCATCCAGGTGGTGTAGGTCTGCGTCCAGCGCGCGGGGTGGAAGGTAACCTTGCCGGAGTTGACGGCGTCGAGCGCCGGCCCCTTGAGCTTATCGACGGCGACGAACCACTGCTCGGACAGCCACGGCTCCAGCGCAGCGTCGCAACGGTAGCAATGCATAACGGAGTGATCGAGTTCTTCGACGTGATCGAGCAGGTCGTGCTCCTCAAACCACTTAATGACGGCCTCGCGGCACTCCTCACGAGTCATACCGGTGAACTCGCCATAGCCCTCGACGACCACCGCGTGCTCGTCGAAGATATTGATCTGCGGCAGGTCGTGGGCCTGACCCATGGCGTAGTCGTTGGGGTCGTGGGCCGGGGTGACCTTGACAAAGCCGGAGCCAAAGTTGGCGTCGACGTGCCAATCTTCAAAGATGGGGATCTCGCGGTCGACGATGGGAAGCTTGACGGTCTTACCCACGAAGGCGGCCTTCTCGGGATCCTTCGGGGAGACGGCAACGCCCGTGTCGCCGAGCATGGTCTCGGGGCGCGTGGTGGCGACGACGATGTAATCCTGGCCGTTGACCGGCTCGGTCAGCGGGTAACGCAGGTGCCAAAGGTGGCCCTTCTCGTCCTTGTACTCGGCCTCGTCGTCCGAGATGGCGGTGGTGCAGTTGGGGCACCAGTTGACGATGCGCTTGCCGCGGTAGATCAGGCCGTCGTGGTACCAGTCGCAGAAGACCTTGCGCACGGCTTGCGCGTAGTCCTCGTCCATAGTGAAGCGCTCGTTGTCGAAGTCGACAGAGCAGCCCATACGCTTGATCTGCTCGACGATGATGCCGCCGTACTCGTGGGTCCAATCCCAGCAAGCGTCGACAAACTTGTCGCGGCCGATCTCCAGGCGGCTGATGCCCTCACTCTTGAGCTTCTTGTCGACCTTAGTCTGCGTGGCGATACCGGCGTGGTCGGTACCCAGCACCCAGCGCGTGGACTTGCCGCGCATGCGGGCCATGCGGATGATGGCGTCCTGGATGGAGTCGTCGGTGGCGTGGCCCATATGGAGCTTGCCGGTCACGTTGGGAGGCGGAATGGTGACGGTGCAGTCGCCCACGCCCTCACGGCGCTTGTAGTAGCCGCCGTCGAGCCACTTCTGCAGGATCGCCGGCTCGTTGGTCGACGGATCGTAGTTCTTGGGCATCTCTTCCATATATCTCTCCCTGTCCCGCCGGCGTGTCCGCCTGCTTGGTTTTCGCTCGGTCAGGTCCTGGCTCGCACGAAGAGCACATTAAGTGCTCTTCGGCTCGTGCGGAATCTACGAAAACCAAGCAGGCGGACACGCCTTAGGTATCGATTACTTCAGTCTGTAATGACTTCGCTGAGGCTTAAACAAACACACAGAATAACACAGGTAGTTGGGGTTATTGCGTATATATAAAATAGCCTCCGACCACGGATGGTCAGAGGCTATTTGCAAACACGTTTTAGGCAGGTCTAGCCGTAGATGCGCTGGGGCTGTTCTTCGCCCTTTACGGAGGCTTCGGTCACGATGACCTTGGAAACACCCTCCTCGCTAGGGAGGTCGAACATCGTCTGCTGCAGCACGTCCTCGCAGATGGAACGCAGGCCGCGGGCGCCGGTCTTGCGGGCAAGCGCCATGCGGGCGATCTCGTGCAGGGCGGCATCCTCAAACTCAAGCTCAACGTCCTCGAGCTGGAACATCTTACGGTACTGGCGCACCACGGCGTTCTTGGGCTCGGTCAAAATCGACACCAGGTCGTCCTCGTCGAGCGCCTGCGTCTGGGTGACGACGGGCGTACGTCCCACAAACTCGGGGATCATGCCAAAGGCGTTGAGGTCCTGCGGGAGCACCTGACGCAGCAGGTCGTTCTCGTCGACCGAGGTGGGTCCGGCGATCTCGGAGTTAAAGCCCACGCCCTTGTTGCCCACGCGGTCGGCGATGATCTTGTCCAGACCCACAAAGGCACCGCCGCAGATGAACAGGATGTTGGTCGTATCGATCTGCAGCAGCTCCTGCTGGGGATGCTTACGGCCGCCGGTGGGCGGAACGCTTGCCACCGTGCCCTCAAGAATCTTAAGCAGTGCCTGCTGAACGCCCTCGCCCGAAACATCGCGGGTGATGGAGAGGTTCTCGGCCTTGCGGGCGATCTTGTCAATCTCGTCCACGTAGATAATGCCCACCTGTGCGCGCTCGATATCACCATCGGCGGCGTTGATGAGCTTGAGCAGGATGTTCTCCACGTCCTCGCCCACGTAGCCGGCCTCGGTAAGCGCAGTGGCGTCGGCGATGGCAAACGGCACCTCGAGGATGCGCGCGAGCGTCTGGGCCAACAGGGTCTTGCCGGTTCCGGTGGGACCGAGCAGCAAGATGTTGGACTTGGCGAGCTCCACCTCGTCCATATCGTCGTCGAACTGCGAGTCCAAGCCGTCGTCAAAGGCAGACACGGCGGCGCCGCCCTCAATCACGCGGCGGTAGTGGTTGTACACGGCAACCGACATGGCGCGCTTGGCGTCCTCCTGGCCCATGACATAAGCCGAGAGCTCGTCATAGATCTCGTGCGGCGTCGGCACGCGCGTGATGACCTGACGGTCGTCCTCGAGCTCAAAGCCCTCGGTCTCGGGGTCCACGGCGGGCTGGGATGCAGCCTGACCGTGGTCGTTGAGGAAGCCCGGCAGCTTGCCGTTACGGGCAGCGTCCATAAAGTCCGAAGCCAGCGACTCCTCCAAAATCTCGGAGCAGGCGGCGACGCACTCGTCACAGATAAAGATGTTGGTCGGACCCTTTACGAGGCGACGGACCTGGCCCTGCTCTTTTCCGCAGAAGGAGCAGCGGATGGGGTTGCCGTTCTCGTCGAAGCCGTCCTGCATGTTACCGGCCATCCTAGGCGTCCTTCGCGGCGAGGTCGCGCGAGGTGACAATACGGTCGATTAGGCCGTAGTCGAGGGCCTCGACAGCCGTGAGGTAGTTGTCACGCTCGGTATCGGCCTGAACCTTCTCGATGGGCTGGCCCGAGGCGTCGGACAGAATCTGGTTGAGCTCACGGCGGGTCTTCTTGATCTCCTCGGCCACGATCTCGATCTCGGTCTGCTGGCCCTGCGCACCGCCGCTGGGCTGGTGAATCATGACCTTGGAGTGCGGCAGGCAGAAGCGCTTGCCCTTGGCGCCGGCCGAAAGCAGCACGGCGGCCATGGACGCGGCCATACCGACGCAGATGGTGGAGACCTGCGGCTTAATGAAGTTCATGGTGTCCAGAATCGCCAAGCCGGAGTAGACCTCGCCGCCGGGCGAATTGATGTAGAGCGAGATATCCTTCTCGGCATCCTGGCTTTCAAGATGCAGCAGCTGGGCAACGACCAGGTTGGCGCTGACGGAGTTGATCTCCTCGCCCAAGAAGATGATGCGGTCGTTGAGCAGGCGCGAATAGATATCGTAGCTGCGCTCGCCGCGCGGCGTCTGCTCGATAACGTATGGCACGAGGGCGGAATCGAACTTAGCGATCATACGCATCTCCATTTCTCTTACGGACCAATAGTGGTTCTAGATAAACGTACGGTGCCCGCATGCTATGCATTGGCTGGCACCGTACGAAGCAACCGGATAACCGGTGTATAACTTTACCCCATCACGGGCACATGCATGCGCTCGCGGGCAAGGTGGCGAGAATTACTCGGCGTCCTTGGCGGTCTCGTCGACCTCGGTCACCTTGGCGTTCTCGACCAGGTGGTCGACGGCCTTGGAGCGACGGATGGACTCGCGGACGGCAGGCATGCGGCCATCGGCGATGAACTCGGCCTTGGAAGCCTCGACGTCCTTGACGCCGGTCTTCTCGAACTCGGCGTTGATGTCGTCCTCGGTGACCTCGATCTTGAGCTCGCGGGCGAGGGCGTCGAGAGCCAGGGACTCACGGGCAACGTCGTTGGCCTGCTTGTGCAGGTCGCCGATGAACTGCTCCATGGTCAGACCGGAAGCGGGCAGCCAGGTGTCCAGCGTCATGCCGCGGGCAGCGAGGTTGGACAGGAAGTTTTGGCCAAGCTCCTCAAAGACGGACTGCTCGTAGTCGGCATCCATCTCGTCGAGCTGCAGGCGCTCGGCGAGAGCGGAGACGCAACGGTTCTCCTTCTCGGCCGGGAGGCGGCAAGCCTTGTCCTGCTCGATCTCGATCTTGATGGCGTCACGCATAGCGTCGATGCTGTCGAAGCCAAAGTCGGACTTGACGAGCTCGTCGGTGAGCTCGGGGGTGTTGCGGACCTTGATGCCCTTAACGGTGACCTCGACGGTGTGAGTCTCGGCCTCCTCGCCCTCCTCGACCTCGTCGGTCCAGGTGACGGTCTTGACGTCGTCAACGTTGGCACCGATCAGGGCCTCGTTGAACTCAGCGGGGTTGCTGTCGCTACCGGCGATGAGCATGCGGCCCTCGGCGGCGAAGTTGTCGGCGTTCTCGACGGCCTTGAGGTCGACGGTCACATAGTCGTCAGCCTCGACGGCGCGACCCTCGACGTCCTCGAAGGTGGCGCGGTAGTTGAGGAGCATCTCGACCTGGTTGTTGATCTCGGACTCGGTGACCTCCGCGGGAGGCATCTCAATCTCGACAGCGTCGAAGGAGGAGAGCTCAGCGGCGGGACGCAGGGAGAACTCGACGGTGTAGGTGTAGTCCTCGTGATCCTTGGCGAGGTCGAGCTCCTTGTAGTCACCGTTCTTGGTGGGGACGATGTCCAGCTCGTTGAGGACGGCGGGCTCGTTGGCGGCGATCAGGTCGTTGGTGGCCTGAGCGAGGGTAGCCTCGGCGCCAAGAGCAGAGTCGATGACCGGACGGGGAGCCTTGCCGGCGCGGAAGCCCGGGAAGCGGTACTTCTTGGCGGTGTCCTTGTAGGCCTTCTTGATCGCGGCGTCGACGTCGGCGGCCGGGATGGTGACCGTAGCGGTGAGCTTGGCGTCCTTGACGTCAGAAGCGGTGATGTTCAACACGTTCCTCCTCATACTGCCCAGCTTATCTGAGGTGCTGGTACCTTTATGCAACAAAGAGTCGCGACGGCCGAAGCCGACGCAGATGCGTTGGTGCGGGCGAAAGGACTCGAACCTTCACGGGAATCCCACCAGAACCTAAATCTGGCGCGTCTACCAATTCCGCCACGCCCGCATGAGCGCACAGACTAGGAATGATAGCAGATACGAACGACAAGCGCACGCACACGTTTTACAGGCTCACGACCTCACCACGAGTGCAAAAGGCGGGGCGAGTTGCCCCGCCCCGCCCATTACGACTTGTTCGCTGACCCGCTACTCCCCCAGCAGGGCCTTCTCGGGCGTGATGGGCAGTGAGCGAACCTGATGGCCAGTGGCGTGCGCCACGGCCGAGGCAACGGCGGCGAGTGGCGTGTTGATGACGACCTCGCCGATCGACTTGGCGCCAAACGGGCCCGTCGGCTCGTAGCTCGGCTCAAAGGCCACGCGAATGCTGCCGATATCCAGGCGCGTGGGCAGCTTGTAGCTCATAAAGTTGCCGGTGCGCAGGCGACCGCGGTCATCATGCTCGACGATCTCGTAGAGCGCGTGACCGATACCCTGGGCAATGCCGCCCTCGGCCTGGACGCGCGCGAGCGCCTCGTTGATCACGGTGCCGCAGTCCACAGCCGCCGCGTAGTCCACCACGGTCACCTTGCCGGTGGCCTTGTCGACCTCGACCTCGGCAATGCCGGCCATAAACGGCGGAGGCGAAACGGGCAGGCAGGCAGAGGCATGCGAGGTCAGCGCGTCGCCGCCCGCGATGTTCTTGACGCACAGGTTGGCAAAGTCGCGCAGCGTAAGGTAACGGTTCTGCTCGCGCGCGGCACGCTCGTCGGACAGACGCACGTACTGGCCATCGAAGACCACGTCGGCGGCGTCCACGTCCCACATCTGGGCTGCCTTGGCGCAAATCTTCTCACGCAGCTCGGTCGCGGCGTTCTTGGCGGCAAGGCCCGTCACGTACGTACCCGAGCTCGCGTACGAGCCGGCATCGAACGGCGACACGTCGGTGTCCACGCCGCGTACCACGATCATTGAACTCTCCACGCCCAGCTCCTCGGCGGCAATCTGCGCCAGGATCGTGTCGACGCCCATGCCGTTATCAGTGGCGCCGGTGCCGATGGTAATGAAGCCGTCCTCTTCCAGGCGCATGTCGATGCCGGCGATGTCCACGTTGGAGATGCCCGAGCCCTGCATGGTGAGCGCGCAGCCCAGGGCGCGCACGCGGTCGCCCAGGTCGACGGCCAGCGGCTTATCGCGCCAGCCGATCATGTCCATCGCACGCAGCAGGCAGCGGTCGAGTGCGCAGGCGCTGAGCTTCTCGTTGTAGTACTGCGGCATGGTCTCGCCCTCGCGCACGATGTTCTTAAGGCGCAGGTCGGCGGGATCCATGTGCAGCATGTCGGCGAGCTCGTTGACGGCGCTCTCCACGGCAAACTGGCCCTGGGTGGCACCGTAGCCACGATACGCGCCGCCGCGGTTGGTATTGGTGTAGACGGCGTCCCAGCTAAAGCGGCTCGCCTTCACGTGGTTGTAGATGGGCAGGCTCTTGTGGCCCGAAAGGCCGATTGTCGTGGTGGCATGCTCGCCATACGCACCAGCGTTGGACAGCGTATGCAGGTCGATGGCCGTGATGGTGCCGTCGTTCATGGCGCCCAGCTTAACGGTCATCTGCATCTGATGGCGCGAGTTGCCCGCGGTGATGGTCTCCTCACGGGTGTAGCAGCAGTAACTCGGACGGCCGGTCTGCTGGGTCACAAACGCAACAAAGATCTCGCAGCAGCCCGTCTGCTTGGAGCCAAAGCCGCCGCCGATGCGCGGCTTAATGACCTGCACCTGCGACTGCGGAATGTCGAGCGACTGCGCGACCATGCGGCGCACGTGGAAGGGCACCTGCGTGGAGGTGGTCACCGAGATACGCCCGAACGCGTCGGTCGTCGCGAAGGCGCGGAAGGTTTCCATGGGCGCGGTCTGCGTGGCCTGGCTGGTGTAGGTACGCTCAAAGACGATGTCGCTCTGGGCGAATGCCTCGTCCAAGTCGCCAAAGTCGCTCGTACCGCTGCACACCAGGTTGCGCGGGACATCACCGCCCTGCGGGAACATAAAGGTCACGTCGCCCTCGGGGTGGACCACGATGTCATTATCGAGCGCCTGGGTAAAGTCGAGTAGCGGCTCGAGCACCTCATAGTCGACCTTGATGAGCTTGAGTGCCTTGTCGGCGGCCTCCTCGGTCTCGGCGGCGACGATCGCCACCTCCTCGTTTTGGTAGCGCACGAGGTTCTCGAGGATCAGGCGGTCGTAGGGACTCGGCTGCGGATAGCTCTGGCCGGCGATGGTAAAGCGGCGCTTGGGCACGTCCTCGTAGGTGTAGACGCCCACCACGCCCGGCACCTTCAGGGCGCGAGACGTGTCGATGGAGCGGATCATGGCGCGGGCATAGGGGCTGCGCTTGAGCTTGACGATGAGCGCGCCGGCGGGCACCATGTCGCCCGTGTAGACGGGACGACCCTCGAGCAGGGCCTTCGAGTCCTTCTTGGGCTGCTTGTGGGTAATCTGCTTGTACGCGACGCCGTCGCAGCTGGTGTCGTTGACCGGCAGCTCGGGCATCTCGAAGCCCACCTGCACGCCGGACTCGTTGAGGAAGCGGACGATGGCGCGCAGCTGGCTCTCATAGCCGCTGCAGCGGCAGAGGTTGCCGGCGAGCTGGCGCGAGAGCTCCTCGCGCGTGGCAACAAGGCTCGGGTCCTCCTTGGCGGCACGGGCGAGCGCCAGCACGTTCATGATGAGGCCGGGAGCGCAAAAACCACACTGCTCGGCGCCTTCGGCGGCCATCGCGCGGGCGAGTGCCTCGGACTCGGCCTTGAGGCCCTCGAGCGTAGTGATGGAGCGGCCCTCGACGCGCGCGGCGGGAACCGAGCAACTCAGCACCGGGTCGCCGTCGAGCCACACTGTGCACAGGCCGCAGTTGGTGGTCTCGCAGGCACAGCGCACCGACGCGCAGCCCTGCTCGCGCAGCAGCGCAAAGAGCATGGTGTCGGGGGCAATCTGAACCTTGACCTTACGGCCGTTGAGCGTAAAGGAAAGATCGATGAGTTTGGCAGCCATTAGCGCACCTCGCTAGAATCGACGCCGGGCACGCGGCGGCAGGAATACTCGTCCGTGGCAAACTTAGGCACTTGCACGGTCTCGAGCTCGCGGGCAAGCGCGGCCGAAAGCTCGATGCCGGCGGCGCGACGCACGGCCTGAATCGCCAGCGGGGCCGAGATGCGGCGGCGGTAGTCGGCCGAGCCCCACAGGTTGGTGCCGTAGCTCAGCGAGCGCACGGATGCGGCCAGGGCGCGAAGCTCGTCCTCGGAAGGCTGCTCGGCGGTAAGGCCGCATGCCTCGCCCTGCAGCAGGGTCGCGCGCAGCGGGCGGGCACCCACGGTGACATGCCAGGAGCCGTCCCACCAGGCGGCGGTAACGTTCAGCGAGGGAAAGTCGGTCGCGGCCTTACGCACGGCCTCGTAGCTCGCGCGGTAGTCGTGCTTAACGACCACGATGTGCTCGATCACGTCGCGCACGTAGCCCATGTCAACGAACTCCGCGAGCGGCACGCGGCCGGCGCCCGTCAGCTCAACGTACGAATCGAGCGCCAAAAAGGCCGAGAGCACGTCAGAGAAACCAAAGCGACCGTAAATGCTGCCGCCCACCGTGGCGGTGTTACGCAGCTGCACGCCCACGATATCGTGGACGGCGAACTCAAAGACATGGTTGACAAGCGCGTTGAGCTCGGCGTGACGCTCGAGCTGGCGCAGGGTACACATGGCACCGATGCGAAACTCGGTCTCGGTCTCCTCGATCTGATCGAGTCCGCAGGCCGAAAGGTCAATCGCCGTCGCCACGCGACGCGAACCCAGGCGCATCCAAATGCCACCGCCCACAATCTTGTTGTTGCGGTTCTTCTGCAAGAGCTCATAGGCTTCGGCCGCGTTTCCAACACGGACGTAGGTACCGAACTTGAGCACGTTCTCCCCCATCTCTCCACTTGTCCAGTACTTTTAAGTGTACCAAACGAGGGGCCGCACACCGTTTTAGGACAAAATCCACCCACCCATCCATAACTTGCGGTGATATACGGACTGATTAGCCGTTCTGGAACGCAAAACAGTCCGTATATCACCGCAAGTTATGAGGAGTCCTCCGGAATAGAAAAGGCTCCCAGCCAGATAGCTGGGAGCCTTATCGCATGCTATGTCGAGCGAAGATTTAGCAGACGCCCTGGGCGAGCATGGCGTCGGCAACCTTCAGGAAGCCGGCAATGTTGGCGCCCATGACGAAGTTGCCCTCCTCGCCGTACTCCTTGGCGGTGTCGTCCACGTTGTGGAACATGCCGCGCATGAGCTGCTCGAGCTTGCCGTCGACCTCCTCGAAGGTCCAGGACAGGTGCTCGGCGTTCTGGCTCATCTCCAAGCCGGACACGAGCACGCCGCCGGCGTTGGCAGCCTTACCGGGCATAAAGGCGACGCCGTGCTCCTGGAAGTAGGTCGTGGCCTCGATGGTCGTGGGCATGTTCGCGCCCTCGCCGACCACCTTGCAGCCGTTAGCGACGAGTGCCTGGGCGTCCTCGAGCAGCAGCGTGTTCTCGCGAGCGCAGGGCAGCGCGATATCGCAGGGAAGCTGCCACACGCCGCGGCCGTCGCCCTCGTGCCACGTGGCATTGGGCTTCTCGTCGACATACATAGCGAGCGTAACGCCCTTGTCGTGGCCGGAGCGCTTCTTGTTGTAGACATGCTCGAGCACGGTGTAGTCGATGCCGTCGGGATCCTCGACCCAGCCGTGGGTGTCGGAGCAGGCCAGCACCTTGCCGCCGAGCTGGGCGACCTTCTGGACCGCGTAGATGGCGACGTTACCGGAACCGTGAACGACGACGTTCTTGCCCTCGAAGGAGTCGCCGCGGCTCTTAAGGTACTCGTCCACAAAGTAGGCCAGACCGTAGCCGGTGGCCTCGGTACGGGCGAGCGAGCCGCCAAAGGAGAGGCCCTTGCCGGTGAGGACGCCGGTCCACTCGTTGGTCAGGCGCTTGTACTGACCGAACAGGTAGGCAACCTCGCGGCCGCCAACGCCCAGGTCGCCGGCGGGAACGTCGGTGTTGGGACCGATGTGGCGATAGAGCTCGGTCATGAAGGACTGGCAGAAGCGCATGATCTCGTTGTTGGACTTGCCCTTGGGGTCAAAGTCGGAGCCGCCCTTGCCGCCGCCCATGGGAAGGGTGGTCAGGCTGTTCTTGAGAATCTGCTCCAGACCCAGGAACTTGAGCATGCCCAGGGTAACCGTCGGGTTAAAGCGCAGGCCGCCCTTGTAAGGTCCAATGGCAGAGTTGAACTCGACGCGGTAGCCGCGATTGACCTGGACCTTGCCCTGGTCGTCGACCCAGGGGACACGGAACATGACGATGCGCTCGGGCTCGACGAGGCGCTCAAGCAGGGCAGCCTCCTCGTACTCGGGATGGGCGTCGAGCGCCGGCTGGATGGTGCCGAGGATCTCGGTCGCGGCCTGGATGAACTCAGGCTGCTCGGGATAGCGGGCCTTGAGCTCTTCGAGAACTTTCTGCGTGTAGCTCATGCTTCCTCCAATGATGGGAAACGAAAAATGTTGGTCGCGGCACCCTATGCGCCGCGAGCTTTATCGTGTATGGATAATATCGCACTGTTGCGGCAAAGTTTCGCATAAGCCGACAAGCAGATGTTTCGTTTTGATTACGATGCAGGTAGAAGCGTTTTTGAGCACCCGACGCGCAAATCGCGTGTTTCGAAGCTGTTTCGTCCACATGTTCCAAACCACCACATTGGGCGCCTTTGTGGTGGTGTGGTGGTTAGAGGACGAGCTGATGGTAGTCGGCGGGGGTTATGCGGCCCTCGGTGGCAGCGCGGAAGGCAGAGAGCGCATCGCCCGAGAACGGCATGGCCCAGCACAGCCCGCAACCTGCGGTAATGGAGCCGGGCAGCGGCATGATGCGCCCGGGCACACCGGAGGCAAGACACAGCTGTTCGCATTCCATCACATCGAAGGTGCTGTCGAACGACACGATGATTTTGCGTTCGTGATCAGGGGCATCGCCGAACGAGGCCTCGCGGTGCGACTCGCGATACGCAGCCGCCGCTGCCTCTTCCTCGGCCGTATGTCCACAGCCGCCACAGCCGCAGGTGCAAGGCTCGGACCCATCGCAAGTGCAAGGTTCTCCCGTGTCGGGACAAATATCGTGAGACATGGCAACTCCAATCGTCTAGGCGAGTAACTCGGCCGCCGCAAACTCCTCGGGCGTATTGACGTTTTCGAAGCAGAGCGTCGAGCCGGCGACCGCGACAATCTGAGGCTCGTCCAAATGCCCGGCGTTCACCCGGTCGATCAGGCAGCGGATTCGCTGACGGTCACCGGCGAGCAGCTCTTGGGCAACCGGAGCACACGCGTCACGACGCCAGACGGCGCAAAGCGGCTCAATCCCCCGCTCCTCGCGCGGCACGCACGCGTCGAGCGCCTCGGCCTCGACACAGCCAGCAAGGGCACCGATTAGCTCCGAAGAGACAAACGGCATATCACAGGCGACGATAGCAACGAGAGGCAGCCGGGCCGCAGTCAGCGAACTCGCGATGCCGCGCATGGCGCCCGCCGGCCCCTCAAGGTCCGACACTATTCGCGGCACCAGGCCGCCAAACGTGCGCTCCTCAAGGTAGGCAAGCTCGCTGGGACGCGAAGTCGTCACGACCAACTCGCCGGCAACTGGCGCCAGCCGACCCAGCACGCGTTCGATGAGTGGCTCGCCGCAAAACGCCATGCGAGCCTTATCACAGCCCATGCGCGAGGACAGCCCGCCCGCCTGGACGACACAAGAAAGATCGGCCCGTCTTACGGTAGTCATACGGCAAAACACCTCCATCGGCATGCTCGAAACCCGACACACGAAGCCAAATACCGCCGCAGAAATAGCAGCGCTACGAAAAGCTCGTGCAAAAACAAAACAGCGCCTTTGCGGCACGCAGCAAGACCGCGAGCACAAAAGCGCTGGTAGCGTATGGCGGGAACGTATGTGAATCGAACACATCCAAGACGTTTTGCACGCCTCGCAACGGTTTTGAGGACCGCGGAGCCCACCGGAGCCCATCCGTTCCCAAGTGCGGTGGTATTTTACCAAACCGAGCAGCCAATCTAGCGCAGGGAGCGCAGGCCGCCGGCATCCTTGTCGAGCACCGTAAAGCGCACGGCATCCAGGTGCTCCAAGATGCTGATGGCACGCTTGCGTGACACACCCAGCGCCTCGCGCAGCACGCTCGTGGTGGCAGCGCCGCCGGCAGTCTCGATAGCGGCGGCGACGAGCTCGCGCGCATGGGCCTCGGCGGCAGCGGACAGGGCAACGTCGCGCTCGACCTTCACGATCGAGCGGTTGAGCGAAAGCTCGCGCAGGGCACGCGTCATGATGTCGCGATCGAGCTGAAGCTGCTCGCCCACCTCGGGCAACGTCGGCGTATCGAGTCCGGCCTCGTCCAGCAAGGCAACGATGCGCCCGCAGACCTCGCGCACCACACGCGCCGCGGCGGCTGCGGAATGCGGGTCGAACACCTCGGCCCCCTCGGAGGCGCACACGCCACGCGAGCAGCCCTCGGCAATCAGAGCCGCGGCAACGCCTTCATCTGCGGCAGGCCACGCAGCATGGGCAACGGCGCCGGGCGTAAAGCCCGTCTCCTTGGGAGCTGCCGCGTGCATGGCTGACAGGGTCGCCGCCAGGGCATCCATAGCGGCGTCGAGCGCGGAAGAATCTGCATACAGCGAGCCATCCGAGCCAGCCAGCGCGCAAGCAGCGCCCTGCGCCACCAACCCACGCAGTGCGACATCGGCCTCGCCGACACCAAGATCCAAAGCCTCGGCAACATCAACCGCCGTAACCGGCAGCGTCTGCAGCGCCAGCCAAGCGCCCACACCGCCCGCGATATCGCCGGACTCGATCGCCGCATACAGCGCACGCTCCCCTTCGGAAAGCTCGCGCGAGCGACGGCAGCGCGAAAGCAGCACACGCCCGCCGCCAATAAGCATAACGGGCGAATACGACAGCACCACGGCATGGTCTCCGGCTCGCAGCGGCAGCGGCTCCTCCAAGCGCACCTGTACGGTACGGGTCTCGCCCACCGCCATGGGGGCCTCGCCCTCCAAAAGCATGATGCGGCCGACGACCTCGGCCGTGCCGGCCATCACATGCACGCGCGCGCCCGACTCGAGCACGCGCGGCTTGGTGCCCTCGCGACCCAGGTAGGTGAACGTCATCATAAAGCGCAACGTCTGGCCAAAGCGGTCCGCCACGCCCAGCATCTCACCACGGTCAAGCGCCGCGACACCGTCACCAACTAGGTTGAGCGCCACACGCTGACCAGGCAGCGCGCGCGGCGTATCGCCATGCACCTGAATCCCGCGCACACGACAGACCGTACGCGACGGTAAAGCCATCAGCTCGTCACCCACCGCAACGGGCGCATCGTGCAGCGTTCCCGTCACGACAGTGCCGACGCCCTTGATCGTAAAGCAGCGGTCGATAGGCAGGCGCGGTGCGGCATCGGTGAGCTCGGCACGGGCACGGCAGGCATCCCAGCAGGCATTTACCTGCTCGTCGAGCACCGCAAGCAGTCCGTCGATCCCCTCGCCCGTCTTAGACGACACGGGCACGATCGGCGCGCCCGCAAACACAGTACCCGACAAAAAGTCATCGACATCGAGCTCGGCAAGCTCGGTCATCTCGGCATCGGCCAGATCACACATCGTCAGCGCGACCACCATATGCGTAACGCCCAGCAGCTCCAGCACATGCACGTGCTCGCGGGTCTGCGGCATTACGCCCTCAACGGCAGAGACCACCAGCACGGCAACGTCGATGCCCGTGGCGCCCTGCACCATGGCGCGCAGGTAGTGGGCATGGCCGGGCACGTCGACCAGGCCAACGATCTTGCCACTCGGCAGCGCCAGCTCGCCAAAGCCAAGCTCAACGGTCATGCCGCGACGGCGCTCAACCTCCAGACGGTCGGGGTTTTTACCCGTCAGCGCCTCGATGAGCGCCGACTTACCGTGGTCGACATGACCCGCCGTGCCAACGATAACGGGACACTCCACCAGCACTTGAACCTCACTCATCGAGCAATCGCCTTCTCAACGCACGCGACGAACGTCGATGCCGCCGTCTCGATATCGCGGTCGCCTACAAGCGTACGGACGTCAAACAAAATGCGATCGTGCGAAGTTCGCGTGACGACCGGCGTGTCGAAGTCCTGGACAAGCGAGCGCTTGAGCGCGTCGACGGACAGGCGCCCGTCGACCGGGCAGACGGCCACGCACATGGTGGGCAGCTCCACGGTAGGCAGCGAGCCGCCACCGGGGGTCGACGATTCCTCGACGATCTCCACCTGAACGGCGCACGGGCAACCGGCCTTATCGAGCCCGGCGACCATACGATCGCGCAACTTACGTGCGCGACGCTCCAGATGAGCCTGCGGAAGCGTGAGCATGTTGAGCACCGGTACCTCGCGATGGGCCACATCCGCCCCGTCCATGTAGATGCGCAGTGTGGCCTCGAGCGCCGCCAGTGCGAGCTTGCCCGGGCGCAGGGCACGCATAAGCGGATGTGACCCACAGGCCTGGACCAGGTCGCGACGACCCATGATAATGCCCGCCTGCGCGGCGCCGAGCAGTTTATCGCCCGAGCACGACACCAGATCGAGCCCCGCCGAAACCGAAGCCGGCGTGGTTTCTTCGCCGCCGCGCACCAAGATGTCGTCGGGCAACAGCGCGCCCGAGCCCTGGTCCTCGTAGAACAGCAGGCCATGCTTGTGAGCAAGCGCCGCAAGCTCACGAGAACCCACCTCCTCGTGAAAACCCTCGATGCGATAGTTGGAAGGATGGACCTTAAGGATCATGGCCGTATCGGGCGTGATGGCGCGCTCGTAGTCGCCCAGGTGCGTGCGATTGGTGGCGCCGACCTCGACGAGTTTGGCGCCCGAAGCCGCCATGACATCGGGGATGCGGAAGCTGCCGCCTATCTCGACAAGCTCGCCGCGGCTGACGATGACCTCCTTGCCTGCGGCATGGGTCGCCAGCACCAGCAGCACAGCGGCGGCGTTGTTGTTGACCACAAGCGCGTCCTCGGCACCGGTGAGAGAGCGAATCAGCTGCGCGGCGTGCTCCTTGCGCGACCCGCGCGAACAGGTGTCCACGCTGTACTCGAGCGTACTGTACCCGCGCGCGACCCCGGCCACGGCCTTTGCCGCCGACTCCGCGAGCGGGGCGCGACCCAAGTTGGTATGGATGACCACGCCCGTTGCGTTGACGGCAGGGCGCAGGCTCGGCAGCGCAGAGCGGTGCGCACGCCACTCGATGGCCGAAGCCAGGTCGCGCTTAGAGCGCGGGGCGGCGCCGGCGCGAATGGCGGCGCGCTCCTCGTCGAGCTCGGCCGTGACGGCGGCATGCACCACCGCGTCGCAGGTCTCCCCCGCCGCCTTCACCACCGGCCACTCTGCGAGCAGCTCGTTGACGGAGGGAATGGCGCGCAGGCGGGCGCGCACCTCATCGGACATGTTCTGGCTATCGCTCATGTGCGGCCTTTCAAAAGAAACGTGGATCAGTCGAATGCATCAGCTGAGTCAATTACTCGCTATTATCCTCGCGCGCCGCGATCTTTTCCACGCGAACGGCATTTTCCTGGGTGAGCGCGGCACCCGTCAACGGGTCCCAACGCAACGGTGTATGGTCGAGCGGGCCCACGCCCAAGGCTTGAGCGCCGCCGGCATCGTCGCTAAACGAACGTCCGCCGGGGGCGGCCGACGTAAAGATGCACGCCGGATGCAGATACGGCGTCGTCTCCACGCGCACGCGGTCGCGGCCCATATCACTCACGAGTTCAACGATCTCGCCGTCGGCAATACCCATGCGAGCGGCGGCATCGGCATTCATCTGCACGGCATCCAGGTCCGATCCGGCCTCGGCGGCACCTTGGGCCGCAAGCCTTCGCGAGGTATGCGACTCAAAGGGACGGTTGCCGCTAATGAGGCGAAACATCCCCAGGCTAGGCTCCACCATGGGAGCGATCCAGTTGGGTACACGACCCAGACCGGCTCGCTCCCATACGTCGCTTGCCAGCGCAATCTTGCCGCCGGCAAGCGGAATCGCCGGCTCGCCCGTACGCGACGGCAGTACAACGCCCGTGTCGGCCCAGCCGCGTTCCTTGAGCTCGTCCAGATCGATCCCAAACGGTGCCACCTGGGCAGCCGCCAGATCGTCAGACGTAAACCGGAAATACTCGCCCACGCCACACACCTGCGCCAAACCGACAAAGATCTCCCGACCGGGACGCGTGTCGTTATGCAACACGGGCAGCACGGCGTTGCGGTAGAACACGCGCGAATCATTGGCGCCCACGACTGTGCCCACACCGCGATCGGCCTCCAGGTACGTCACGTCGGGCAGCACGAAATCAGAAGCACGCGCCGACTCGGACCAGCGAATGTCAATCGTCACGAGCAAGTCGAGCTGTTGCAAAATGCCTAACCAAGCCTGCGCATTGCCATAGCCCGCACCGGGGTTACTGGCATAGACGATGAGCCCACGCAAATCGCCGGCAAGAATCGACTGACCGATGGTCGTGCACAGGCCACGCACCGGATCGACCAGTGGATAGCGCTCGGAGCCCAACTTGGGCTCACGTGGCATCGACGGCGTTGCGAAACGCGCAGGGTCCAAATCGCCCAACGCAAGCGGCGTGGGCGGGTTGAGGGCACCGCCCGCATGCCCAATACAGCCCAGCAGCACATCGACCAAGCAGATAGCGCGCGCGGTCTGGGTGCTATTGGCATACGCGATACCGATGCCACCATGAAAGCCAGCGTCCACCACCGCAGCAGGCGCCGCGGCAGCCAAATCACGCGCAGTCGCACGGATATCGTCCGCCGGCACGTCGCACATCGACTCGGCCCACTCGGGCGTCCAAGCACGGGCCGCCTGCGCCAGCTCGTCAAAACCCGTGGTATAGAGGGTCACGAACTCGTGGTCATACAAGTCCTCGGCAATGAGCACATGCGCAATGCCCAGCAGCAAGGCCAGGTCGCAGCCCGGGCGCACGCGCAGCCAGCGGTCGGCAAGCGCAGCCGAGCCGCTGCGCCGGGGGTCGACCACGATAATCTTCGCCCCACGGCGACGGGCATCGTTGAGCGCATCAACGGCCCCCGTCGTCGACGAATCGACGATGGAACGCCCTAGGTACATGATGCAATCGGTATGCGCCAGGTCGGAGGCGGGACTATAACCCAGGCTGTGCTCCCAACCCGTAAGTCGGCTTACCTCGCAGGCGCCATCGGCACCGTACACGTTGGGCGAGCCCAGCGCATGCATAAAGCGATACGCCCAGTAGCGGTCGAACGAGGGCACGCCGAGCGTCATGCCCAGCGCACGCGGACCATGCCCGTCAACAATCCCCCCAATGCGCGCAGCGATCTGCGCAAACGCCTCGTCCCAGGTAATCGCATCGAACCCCGAGCCATCCTGGCGGCGGCGCATGGGGTGCATGATGCGGTCGCGCTCGTCAAACGGCATGTCCAGGCGATGCCGCCCGCGGGCACACAGGGCTCGCGCCGCGCACGGATGCCCCGGCACCGGCAACTCGGCCACCACGCGACCGTCCTCAACGCGTGCCGTAAAGGCGCAATCGGCATAGCATCCCCCGCATGTGGTCACCACGGCGCGACCGTCACGCTCCACAGCAGATGCCATCTCGATTACCCCTTTCATCAGCCAAACACAACAGGCCAAAAGCCCGGCAACGAGCCCCAGACCCAAAAAGCCTCCCGCACGGCAACGCCCCGCGGGAGGCCCAACGTCAAACAGACGGTACCTTACGCCTCGGACTTCTTGGCGTAGACAAACCAGTAGCCGAGCGCGATCAGAACCGCGCCGCCCACGATGTTGCCCAGCGTGGCGGCGGACAGGTTAAACGCAATGCCCGCAACGTTGAGTGCATCGGCGCCGGCGACGTCGATACCATAGCCGCACGCGTGCATCACGGCACCCATGGGCAAAAAGTACATGTTGGCGACGCAGTGCTCAAAACCGCAGGCCACAAAGGCGGCGATGGGCAGCAGAATGCCCACAACCTTATCGACCACGGTCTTGCCGGCGGTACCGATCCACACGGCCAGGCACACAAAGATGTTGCACAGGATGCCGCGGAAGAAAATCGTCACCCAGTCGATCGTCACCTTGCCGGCGGCGACGCTCACCATGGAATTGGCGACCGCCTCGCCGTTGAGCTTGTAAATGCCGGCCATGTACACCAAAAAGACGATGAACAGGGCACCGACAAAGTTACCGACCCATACGACGACCCAAGCCTTGAGCATCTGGACCAGGGTGATCTTTTTGCTCTTGAGTGCGCAGACCATAAGCGAATTGCCAGTAAACAGCTCGGCGCCGCACACCAGCACCAGCACCAGGCCCAGGCAAAAGCACAGGCCGCCCACGACGCGCTGGGCGCCCCAGCCCAGCGTGCTATCGCTCAAGAACACGGTAAAGAACAGGCCGCCGAAGGCAATGAACGCGCCGGCGAACATCGCCAAAACAAAGGCCTTTGCGACCGGCAGGTTAGCCTTGGTCACGCCGGCGGCCTCGGTCTTGGCCTCGATCGCGGCGGGCGCCAGGCAATCGGGAGCGGGGTACTCCGCCTTGGAATCTGCCATGTCAATCACTTCTTTCCTAATCAGCAGGGACAAGCGCTCCTATTGCTCTTGTCCCAAGCGGACAAAGTGGGAAAAGTCGTTGGCGGCCACGGCGTCGTACACGACGTCGACGGCGTCAAAGACCTCCGGGGACATAGGGTTGTAAAACTCCGTATCGCCCGGCTGAATCCCCATGAAGACGATATCTTCGCACGATTGCTCGATTTCCTCGATCAGAATCGACAAAGGGAGCGAATGCGTGGTGAACATCGACTTGCGGGCCACATCGCGCTTATCGAGCAGGCGGATAGACCCGACGGGCAGCGCCATGTCGGCGGCATCGACCAAGACCAGGCGAGGCGGACGCTCGCGCTTGACCTCGATGATGTCGTCCTCGGGCGTTTGGCCACCGTCGATGGTGTACCAACCGGCAATGGGCGCGTCCTCCATCTTTTTGGAGAGCACGGGGCCGGCGGCATCGTCGGCACGCAGCACGCTTCCCGCCGTGAGCACGATACCCGCAAACGGGGCGCCGTTCACACGACCATCCACAACGCGACCCATTACTGCAACCTCCCCGTCAGATACACGCCCGACACATCGCGCACGCGCTCCACCAGATCGCGGAACTTCATTAAGAACGCGACCTGCTGGGCATGCAGGCCAAAGTCGTCGTCGAACACCGAGATGCCGGCCTTGGCCGAACCACGAAAACCGCGCTCGTCGAGCAGCGTGTCGCAGGCCTCGAGCAGCGACGGCACCGCTGCCTTGTCAAGCTGGCACTCGCCAAAGGAGCGGATGGCCTCGAACTTGGTTTTGGCCTCCCCCTCCGGCAACGCGTCGACGAGCGAATAGAACACGTTCACCGGCACCGACAGGCGCGGCTCAAAGCAGTCGAGCACGCCGGTGTGGTGGCCCACGGCGAGCGTGTAGTACAGCACGTCGCAGGCCTCCTGGGGAACGTCTTCCTCGGTCTCCACAAACTTACGCGTGAGCTCATAGAAGACCACCTGGTCGGGCGCCTGGCCCAGGCAGGGGTCGGCGACGCCCTCGGCGGCCTCGTCGCTTGCGCGCGAGGCATCGCCAAAGGAGCCGCCGAGCATGCCGGGGCCCGCAAAGTAACCAGAGCGGTCCGTGAGCTCCATCTAGCGACCTCCGGCCAGCACCAGATCCTGCAGCGCCGAGTACACCTCAACGCGGCGCGGATCGTCCTGCTTGTCGATGAGCAGCGCCATGGCACCGCGGATATCGCCCTTGGGCGCGCCCTCGAGCGTATCCATGAACTCATTGGCCAGGTCGCGGCCGTAACGGTAGCCGCTCATGGCGCGAGCCTCGCGCTCGATGGCAACGCGCAGCTTGTACGGCACGCCGGGATGCAGGATATCGGCTTGCTCGCCGGCGGCCTCCACCGTGGTCTCGGCATGGAGCTTTTGGTCCAGCAGACCAAGTGCCATGGCAAAGCCGTAGATGGTCTGCGCGGGGCTGGGCGGGCAGCCGGGGATGTAGACATCGACCGGCAGAATCTTGTCCGTGCCGCCCCAGACGCAGTAGTTGTCATAGAAGATGCCGCCGGTGCAGCCGCACGCGCCATAGGACACCACGATCTTGGGATCGGGTGCAGCCTCAAAGGCGCGCAGGGCCGGCATGCGCATGGCACGCGTCACGGCACCGGTGTACAGCAGCACATCGGCGTGACGGGGCGAGGGCACGACCTTGATGCCAAAGCGCTCGACGTCAAAGACGGGCGTGATGGAACCGAAGATCTCGATCTCGCAGCCGTTGCAGCCGCCGCAGTCGACACGGTAGACGTACACCGAGCGCTTGATCTTCTTAAGAAGGGTCGCCTTGGCCTTCTCGATGCTCTCGTCGAGCTCGATCTTGGTCGGGCGGTACTGAAGCCGCTCGGGCAAAAGCGTGGGTTCGGCCATGGTTACTCCTCCTTCGTATCAAAATCCATGATGATGCCCTCGACCGGCGCAGGACCGGCGGGAATCTCGGGCGCATCGGGGTTGAGCTCGCGGTCGACATACTCCGGGTTCACGCCGTGGCCGCCCAGATACTCCATGCCGGGGCCCTGGGGCTCACCGGACGCAAGCGTCTCGTTGGCAGCCATGCCGCGCGCGTTGCCGGTCTTTACGGCCGAGGCGGCGCGCAGGGCGTCGAGCTCGCGCTTGCACTCCTGGCACATACCGACGGTACGGGCGGCCTGGATGGCCTCCATGCCGCCGGCCTTTTGCAGCAGGCGCTTGGCGTAGTCGATCTCCTTGTGCGGGGCAAACGGCTTGCCGCAGCGCGAGCAGTGCTCGAGCGTATAGACGCTCTTGCTGGTGAGGTCGTCCTTGCTCATGACGGCCAGCTCAAACTCCTCGGTGAGCTTGATGGCCTCCATGGGGCAGGCTTCCTCGCAGCGGCCGCAAAAGATGCAGCGACCGTAGTCGATCGACCAGGTGATGGTATCGGCCGCAAGGTCGGTGTCCATGCGAATGGCATCGGCCGGGCACGCCACGCCGCAGGCACCGCAGGCGATGCAGAGCTCGGCGTTGTGCTCGGGCTTGCCGCGCATGTCCTTGTTGGTGGGGAACGGCGCAAACGGGTACTTGACCGTCGCGTCGCCGGCCTTGGCGTTGACCTTCCAAAGCTTCAGCATATTAGAGCGCCTCCTCATCGAGCGGAGCGGCCATGGTGCCCTCGCCCGCAAGCGGCGACTTGTCGCGCCAGACGTTCTCGAACTGCTCCTTGTCGAGCACGTGGTCGCGCTTGGCGGCGACATCGGTCACCGTCACGCGGTCGGTGCAGGAGTAGCACGGGTCGAGCGAGCCGACGATCAGCGCCGCGTCGCCCACGGTGTTGCCACGGAACATGTAGCGCAGGACCGGCCAGTTGCTGTACGTGGCCGCCTTGGCGCGCCAGCGGTAGCACTTCTGGTTATTGCCGAGCATGGCCCAGTGCACGTCCTCGCCGCGCGGCGCCTCGGTGGCGCCGATGGCGTACTTGTGCGGGGTGTACTCCCAATCCGTGGTGAGGATGGGGCCCGACGGGCAGTTCTCGAGCATGGTCTCGATCATGTCGATCGAATCGTAGACCTCCTGGATGCGAACGGCGGTACGGCCGAAGGCATCGCAAGTGTCGGCCGTGGCGGCGTGCATCTTCTGGACATCCGGATCGGCATAGCCGTCGAAGGGATGGTCAAAGCGCACGTCGCGGGCATAGCCCGAGCCACGCATGAGCGGGCCGACCGGCGAGAAGTCGCGTGCGACCTTGCGGTCCAGAATGCCGATACCGCTCGTACGCTCAATAAAGTTGGGCGTGGAGAGCAAGACGTCGACGAGCTCCTGAACCTCGGAGCGCAGCTGGTGGATGGTCGTGAGCGTGGAGAGCTTCTGCTCGGCCAAAATGTCGCGACGCACGCCGCCGATCACGTTGAGACCGTAGGTCTTGCGGTGACCGGAGAGCTTCTCGGCCAGGTCCATGGACTTCTCGCGGACGCGGAAGAACTGCTGGAAGCCGGAGTCGAAGCCCGTGTAGTGCGATGCGAGGCCAATATTGAGCAGGTGCGAGTGCAGACGCTCGACCTCGAGCATGATGGCGCGGATGTACTGGGCGCGCAGCGGGACATGAATGCCCTGGGCGCGCTCGACGGCCTCGGCGTAGGCCACCGAGTGGGCGCAGCCGCAGATGCCACAGATGCGGTCGGCGAGGAACGTCACGGCGTCATAGTTCAGGCGCGTCTCGGCGACCTTCTCCATACCGCGGTGCACGTAGAACAGACGGTAGTCGGCGTCGACGATCGTCTCGCCCTCAACGAACAGGCGGAAGTGGCCGGGCTCGTCGGAGGTAATGTGCAACGGGCCCATGGGGACAAGCGTGGTCTCCTTGCCCTTGGTATCGGCCAAGAACTCGTAGTTTTCCATGTCGCTCGCGGGAGCGGGACGGAAGCGGTAGTCCATGGAGTCCTTGCGCAGCGGGTACAGGCCGCTGGGCCAGTCATCGGGCAGCACCAGGCGGCGACGATCGGGCAGACCCTCGGGGATCAGGCCGAACATATCGCGCAGCTCGCGCTCGCCCCACACGCAGGCGGGGACGAACGGCGTCACGGACGGGAACGTCATCTTGGCGGGATCGACCTCGGTGCGGACGGTCACCCAGCCGGGATCCTCCCCCTCCATGGAGATGACGTAGTACACGGCGTAACGGCCGCACAGGCTGCGCTCATCGTTGCCGATGATCACGGGAATCCAGCCGTAGCGCTCGTAGTACAGGTAGTGGACGGCCTCGGGCAGCTTGTCCTGCTTGACGGTAATCGTCAGCTGGTCCTCGCACTGCCACTCGACCTTCTCGATGCAGCCCGGAACGGCGCGGCGCAGGGCCTCGACATGGCTCTCGCAGCGACGGGCATACACCTTGTTCTCAGTTTCAATCATTCGTTACTCCACCTCGCTCTGAGCGGTCTCGGTACCGAACACAGCGCGGTACATCGGCGACGCGTGAAGCTCCTCGGTGCTCTGCTCGAGCACGATGCCGGTCGCAGTCTCCACACCGTGCACGAGAGGCAGCGGGGTGGCGATGCCAAACCACAAGATCATGACAGCCAGGATGATTTCGGGGATAAGCATGAGCGCCGGGGCCTCATGCTTATCCATGCCCTGGGGCGCATGGCCGAATACCGACTTGAGTGCGATACGGGTGAGCGCGGAGATGGCCACGGTAAGACCGAGGGCGACCACGACGACCAGCCACATGGGACCGGCGGTAACACCGGCGACAAAAGTCAGGAACTCGGAGATAAACATGCCAAAGGGCGGGAAGGCACCAAGACCGAGCAGCGCCAGGACGGCGAGCGCGGCGGTTGCGGGGGCAACCTCGACGACGCCCTGGATCTTGGCCAGGCTACGCGTGCCAAAAGCGTGCTGGATGTTGCCGGACACGCAGAAGGCAAGCGTCTTGGTAAAGCCGTGGAAGACGCAGTGCAGCAGGGCCGCGGCGATACCCAGCGGGCCACCGATACCCAGGCACAGGGCGATAACGCCCACGTTCTCCACAGACGAGTACGCAAAGCGGCGCTTGAGGTCGTCCTGGCGAAACATCGAAAGCGCCGCCACCAAAATGGACAGCGTGCCGACGATCAACAGCAAAAGTTGCGGGTACTCGGCGCCCACGGCTTGAATAGTAAAGCCGTAGAAGCGCATGATCACAAGCATGGCGCACTTAAGCAGCACGCCCGAAAGCAGGGCCGAGACAGGGCTCGGGGCCTGGGAGTGGGCATCGGGCAGCCAAGTGTGCATGGGGAACAGGCCGGCCTTGGTGCCAAAGCCGATCACGATAAACGCAAAGGCGAGGCGCATGAGCGTCGGGTCGAACTGGTCGGCATACGGCAGCACGCACGACAGGAACGCGGCCTCGTGGGCGTTGGGGATCACGTCGGCGGCATTGGCGTAGATGAGCAGCGTACCGAACAGGCCAAAGGCCACGCCGGCGGTGCAGACCATCGCATACTTCCAAGAAGCCTCGAGGGCCGTCTTGTTCTTGTAGATACCCACCAGGAACACGGTGGAAAGCGTGGTTGCCTCCACGGCGGCCCACGTGAGGATCATGTTGTTGGACAGGCACGCGAGCAGCATGGTGAACACAAACAGGCTAAACAGCGCAAAATACTGCTTGGCGCGCTCGGCGGGCATGGAGCCCTCCTCGATATCGGCCTTTACATAGGGCAGCGAGAACAGCCCGGTAAGAAAACCGATAAAGCCGATGAGCAGCACAAAGATGGCGCCCAGCGAATCGAGGTGGAACCACAGGCCAAGAGCGCTCGCGGTGTCGCCGCTCATAAGGACGTCACCGGCCGTCACAATCGACAGCACCAGGACGGCTGCGACGGAGACCAGGTTGAGACCGGCAAACACGTTATAGGACGTGTTCTTGGGCAAAAACACCATGACCAGCGAGAACACCAAAGGAGTCGCGAGCAGGGCGAGAATCAACGTTTCCATGGACTACCCCCTCAGCTCGGACAGGTCGCGCGCATCGAGCGAGTGGGAGTCGTCCCAAATGCGACGCACGACGATGGACATGATGATGACGGCAAAGATGGCGTCGGTGGCGATACCGATCTCGATGATCTCGGGAGCGGTGGGGGCCAAAAGCGCGAGCGTCACATGGCTGCCGTTTTCCATAAGGCAGTATCCAAAGATCTGCTTCATGATGTTGCGCTGCGAAATGATGCAGGTGAGGCCCACAAAGAAGTGAGCGAAGCTAATGGCGAGCGCAGGCGTTGCGACCTCGGCCGTGGGCAAGCTGATCTGCGTCACGACTGCAAAGCAAATCGCAACCTCGACGGCGATGATGCAAATGGCCCACGCGGGCTTAAGGCCGGCCTTGAGCGATGCGTCGCTCGGCTCGCCCATCTTCTTGTATGCGCGGTTGAGGATGTAAGGGACCAGGACGACCTTAGTGATAAAGGCAGATCCAGCCCACATAAGCAGCTCCTGCGCACCAGTGGTGACACCGAGCGTGGCGAGAAGCCCCACGAGCACCAGCGACTGCACCGCATACCAGTGGATGGAATGTTTGATGTTCTTGGAGACAACCACCATGGTGGACGTGACGATCAGAAGGCCGCCAAGGATGTTGACGATCGAATAACCCATGTCGTTCTACCTCCTAACCGATCCAGCTGGCCGAAAGCGGGCCGCTGACGATGACCATGATGATGAGCACGATGAACACAAACGCCATCGCGCGGGGAAGCGGGGCTCCCGCAGCGACCTCTTCGCTCGGCTCGCCGGGCAGGCAATAGCCCATCCACTTGAGGAACCAGGCAAAGGTGGCGACGGTCTCGGCAACCATGATGCACACGGGCACCAGGATCGCGACGTTGCCGGCACCTACAGAAAAGCCGCCGGCGATGATCTGGAACTTCGAGAAGAACGTGTTCATGGGCGGCACGCCGGCAATGGCGAGTGCCGCGACACCAAAGCCCACGCCCGAGATCGGGTACTTCTTTACGATGCCGCGAAGCTTGGGCAGCATACGCGTGCCGAGCGTAAAGGAGAACGAACCGGCGATCAGGAAGAACAGCGTCTTGGCGAAAGCGTGGTTAAAGATGTGGCACACGGCGCCATCAAAGGCCAGCTGGCTGCCAAAGACCGAAAGGCCCAGACCAAAGAACACATAGGAGAGCTGGGCGATCGTGGAGAAGGCCAGCAGGCGCTTCATGTCCTTTTGCGGCAGGTACATAAGGAAACCAAAGAGCATGGTGACCATGGCGTCGATAATGGCGACCCAGCCCACGATCTCGGGAATCTCGCCGGCAGAGACGAGTGCGCGCGCGAACACACACACGCCGACCTTGACCATCGAGGCACCATGCAGGTAGGCCGAAACAGGCGTCGGCGCCTCCATGGCCGAAGGCAGCCACATGTACATGGGAACCTGTGCGGACTTGGCCCAGGCCGCAAACAGCACGAGCAAAAGGACGATAGCCTTGAGCTTGGCGTCGAGGCCGGCAATCGCGGTAATGGCGAAGGTACCGGTGTGGGCAAACACGATAGCGGCGCCCAGATACAGGCCGAGCGCACCGATATGCGTGATGATCAGGGCCTTCATGCCAGCCTTCTTGGCCGTAGGCGACATGTAGTAGCTAATGAGGCCCCAAGAGCACGCACCCGTGATCTCAAAGAACACGAGCTGGCCCAAAAGGGTCGAGCTGTACACGAGGCCGGCCATGGCGCCGATGAAGGTCGCGAGGTACGCGTAGAAGCGACGACGCGGTGCGTCGGGATGCTCACGGTTATTCTCGCTCATATAGGGAATCGAATAGATCACGACAAGCAGGCCGATACCCACAAAGGCGGGCGCGAGCAGCGTGCTCATGCGATCGAAGGTGAATCCCATGACGAGGGTCTGCCCAAACGAGATCAGGGGGACCTGCGTGTCGGGCATGCCGGCGCCGGCGAAATTCGCGGCGAGGGCGATGGTGCAGACCGTCGAGACGGCGGCACCCAAAACGCTGAACCACTTGGCGTACGGACGGGGGAACAGGGCGACGAGCACCGAGGCCACCATCGGGGCCGCGATAGCGACCAAGCCGAGAAGGGACAGACTGACTGCAAATGACATTGTTTCTCCCTTCTCCTACACGCCGACGACCACGAAGACAAACGCCAGAACGGCGATGCCCACGACGGCCCAGGTCTGATTGCCAAGCACCTTAAAACGCGAGCGCGAGCAGGAGTTCTCGATCACGCCGCACACGACAAGGTCGATCAGGCACTTCACTAGGAAGATGACGGCGCCCAGAACAGCGGCGGCACCCACGGTCGCGGGCTCGCCCCAGGGGACAAAAATCGCGCAGAACCAGGCGACGACCAGGACCTGCTTCATGGACATGGCGAGCTTGGCCATGGCGAGCGACGGGCCGGAAAGCTCGGCGAGCGGACCCTCCTGAAGCTCCTGCTCGGCCTCGGCCTGGTCAAACGGCAGCTTGCCGAGTTCCATGTAGCAGGCGATCGCAAAGGCAATGCCGGCAAGGATCACGGCGACCGGTGCGTCGATGGCACCCGTCATGATGTGCTGACCCATGGTGGCGATGTCGGTGGAACCGCACACCAGGGCAGCGGCAAACAGCGCCAGCAGCATAGACGGCTCGATGAGCACGCTCATGAGCAGCTCGCGGACGCCGCCGATACCGGCGTAGGCGTTGGACGAATCCACACCGCAGAGGGCGAAGAAGAAGCGGGCGAGCGCCAGGCTGTACATGATGGTGATGGCGTCACCAAAGACTGGGATGGGGCTTTGCGCCGTAAAGAGCGGCAGGCCCATCGCGAGCATAAAGGCGACGGCGAAGAACAGCGGCGGCATAATGCGCAGCGCAAAGCTCGCGTCCTCGCTCTGGGACTCGGGGCGCGCAAAGAGCTTGGCCAGGTCGCGGTAGTCCTGCATGATGCTGGGGCCGCGACGGTTGTGCATCTTGGCGCGGATCACGCGGCCGAGACCGGAGAAGAACGGCGCGACGGCCATAACGACCACGCCCTGCAGAACGGCAAGTACGATGTTGTTCATGCTCTCCCCTCCTTAACCCATTTGCACGGCGAGCACGAGGAACACCACGAGTGCCGCGACGATGTAGCAGATATAGATGCTGTAGTTGCCGCCTTCGAGCTTAGTCGCGAGGTCGGCGAGCTTCTCGACACCCTTATGCGGGGCATCGACGAGAACCTTGTCGGGTACGGGCTCCACAGCCTCGGCCACACCGGTGAGCTTCTGGAAGAAGTGCGCGATGGACCAGCAGACGGCCGTGCAGCGGTCACGCAGCGTGTAGAGCGGCTGCATAAACCAGGACACCTCGGAGGCAAAGGTCGTGGCCACGACGGGCATATGCTCGTTGGGAGCATAGCCGCACGCCCACGGCTGGGACTTCTGCACCTTGCCGACGGTCTTGAGCTTGCGATAACCGCAGGCAAGGCCGACGAGCACCACGAGCGCAATGGCGATCGCGGGCGTGGAGGTGGCAGCGCCGGAGTACTGGTTCATGAGCTCCATGCCCTCGGCGGCAAACACGCCACCGTACGGATGCAGCACGGACGCGGCGACATCGACCAGCACGGGCGCGATCACGGGTGCGCCAATGCCCAGCACGACGCAGATGGCCGCGAGCAGGCCCTGCGCAAACACCATGGGGGCGGGAACCTCCTTGGCATTGGCCGCGGCCTCGGAGCGGGGCGCGGAGGCAAAGGAGACGCCATAGGCCTTGACGAAGCACGTGACGGCCAGCGCGCCGGTAATGGCAAGCGCGACGGCAGCGAACACGGCCACGATCATGACGGCCTTGTCGCCCTGCATGGCGGCGTTAAACAGCGACTGGTAGGTAAACCACTCGGACACAAAGCCGTTGAAGGGCGGGATGGCCGAGATGGCAAGCGCGCCAACGAGGAAGCAGATGGCCGTTGCCGGCATACGACGGAACAGGCCGCCCATCTTCTCCATATTGCGCGTACCCGTGGAGTACAGCAGCGCACCGGCGCCCAAGAACAGCTCGCCCTTAAACATTGCGTGGTTAAACGTGTGGTAGAGGGCGGCCATCAGAGCCAGGACGGCGATGCCGACCGAGTCGAGCGCCATAGCGGCCATAGAGGCGCCGACGCCGAGCAGAATAATGCCGATGTTCTCGACGGAGTGATAGGCCAGCAGGCGCTTGATGTCATGCTCCTGCAGGGCGAAGGCCACGCCGAGGACCGACGAGATCGCACCGAAGACCATGACCATAAGGCCCCACCAGACCTGAACGCCCGAGGCGGAGAGCAGGTCAAGGCCCACCTTGAGGATGCCGAAGATACCGATCTTGATCATGCCGCCGGACATGAGGGCCGACACGTTGGACGGCGCCTCGGGATGTGCCTTGGGCAGCCAGCCGTGCAGCGGGATGATACCGGCCTTGGCGCCAAAGCCAAAGAAGGCGAGCACAAAGCACACGGATGCGACCGCGGGGCTAAACTGCGTGGCGCGGAAATCCGCAAAGGCAAACGAGCCACCGGCGAAGTTGGTCATGGTGAGGAAGCTCGCCATGATGAGCACAAAGCCCACGTGCGCGATCACAAAGTAGAGCCAACCGCCATGGATGGAGTTCTCGTTCTCCTCGATCACGACCAGGAAGTACGAGGTCAGCGACATGAGCTCAAAGGCGACCAGGAACCAAAACACGTTGTCGGCGGTGATGACGAGCATCATGGACGCCACGAAGGTGTTAAAGAAGAAGCCGGCGCGGCCCTTTTTGCCCGGGTACTCATCAAAGTAGTTGAGGCCGTAGATCGAACCGGCAAACGCGAGCACCGAGATGAGCGCCACGAACAGGCCGGACAGCTGATTGAGTAGCAGCTGGAAATGGGCAAACGGGAAAAACACGATGGTGTCGACCGACGTGACATCGCCCAGCACGGCCTGGATACCGGCCACAAACGAAAGCACCGCGGCAACGGCGCCGATAAGGCAGCCGGCGGTCTTGGCGGCGTTATCGGCCTTGATCAGCAGAACCGAGGCGAGCGCACCGATGCACGAGACGGCAAGCGATGCGATAAACAGCGTCATGCTATCCATTGTTTACGCTCCCTTCTGCTTTCTCGGACAGACCCTGGGCCACAGCGGTAACGTCGACGGACGGACCGTTTTCGATCGAGCGCAGGCGCTTGGCCTCGTCGAGCTCGCGATCGGCCGCGCCACCCATGACGGTCAGTGCCTTGGTGGGGCACGCCGCCACACAATGCGGGCCGTCCGGATCGAAGGCGCACAGGTCGCACTTGACAGCGCAGGTGTACTGGCCGGGAGCCCACGTAAGCAGGCTGCTCAGGGACTTAGGATACGAAGGCGTCGGGTCGCACATGCCTGCGACACCGGCGATAGACGTGCCGTCGGGATGGATGGCTCCGAAGGGGCACGCGATGGCGCACAGTCTGCACCCGATGCACTCCTGCTCCTTGACGTGGATGCGGTCGCCATCGTGCTCGATGGCATTCACCGGGCAGACCTCGGCGCAGGGGGCACCCTCGCAATGGTGGCAGGCAAGGGCGGCCGAAATACCGCCGGTCTTCACGAGCGCCAGGCGCGGCGTATCCTGAAGACCCTGCATCCGGTGAGCGTCGGCACAGGCGGACTGGCATGTTCCGCAGCCGATGCACCTCTCCGGGTTGATGTCGATGAAGCGGTTCATCCCCACTTCCTTTCAAAATAACGGGCCGGGCTCCCGAACGTACGGGACGCCCGGCCCAAAAAGCCAACGAGAACGGGACTACACGATTTGATTCACGTGCGTCTCGTCGTCGAACTTGGCGGCGCCGGGCTCAACATCCTGGGGAGCGGCGGCGTCCACCAGAGCCTGCTTGAGCTCGGTGTACTGACGCTCGACCTCGCCCTCTGCCCAGACCTGGTCGGCAATGGCGTCGACCTGGCAGGCGGAGAACTTGTCCTCGGGCGTATGCGAGACCGGGTCGACCTTGTGCATGGTCAGCTCGTTGCACTTGCCGATCCACCACTGGTAGGTCATATAGACCGTGCCCTTGTTGATACGGTCGCTCACGTCGGCGCGGCTGTATACCTGGCCGCGGCGGCTGTGAATCGAGACGATGTCGCCGTTCTTGATGCCGCGTGCCTGGGCGTCCGCGGGATTCATGCGGACAAAGCCGGGCTCGTCGGCAAGCAGCGCCAGCGTCTTGCAGTTGCCGGTCATCGAGCGGCAGCTGTAGTGACCGACCTCGCGGACGGTGCACAGGATGAGCGGGTACTCATCGTCGGGAAGCTCGGAGGGCGCCTCCCAGTCGTGCGCCATCAGGTTGGCGCGGCCGTCCTTGGTGGTGAACTTGCCACCAGCGAACATGTCGGGCGTACCGTGGTCGTTCACATCGGTGCTCTTGACCGGCCACTGGGCGTAACCGCCCTCGGGAGCCATCTTCTCGTAGGTCGCGCCCACAAAGTTGGGGCACAGGCTAATGCACTCGTTCCAGATCTGCTCGGTGTTGTCGTAGTGCATGGGATAGCCCATACGCGTGGACAGGTCCGCGAAGATCTCCCAGTCGTGGCGGCACTCGCCCTTGGGCGGAACAGCCGCGTCAAAGTGCTGGAAGCTACGGTCGGATGCGGTAAAGACACCCTCGTGCTCGCCCCAAGAGGTAGCGGGCAGGATGACGTCGGCGAGCATGGTCGTCTGCGTCATAAAGATGTCCTGGCAAATGAACAGATCCAGCTCGGAGAGCGTCTTGCGCATACCGGCCGAATCGGGCTCGGTCTGCACCGGGTCCTCGCCGTAGTTGTAGAAGCAGTGCACCTTGCCCTCGTCGACCAGGTGGCCCAGGCCGGTGAGCTTATAGCCCTCCTCGAGCGGGAGCTTTTCCTCGGGCACGCCCCAAGCCTTGGCAAACTTGGCACGCACTGCCGGGTCGGTGACCTTCTGGTAGCCAGGGTACAGGTTGGGCAGCATGCCCATATCGCAGGAGCCCTGGACGTTGTTCTGGCCACGCACGGGCGCGAGGCCGGAATTGGGTTTGCCGATCTGTGCGGCAACGCAGGCGATGGAGGCGATGGTGTGCACCGTCTTCAGGTTCTGCTTCTGCTGGCATACGCCCATACCCCAGCCAATGATGGCAGAGGGCTTCGCCGTGGCGTACATCTCGGCAGCTTGATGGATCAATGCGGGCTCGACACCCGTGATGTCCTGTACGGATTCGGGAGTGTAGTTCTTGATGGTCTCCCACCACTCGTCAAAGCCGTTCGTGTGTTCGGCGACGAATTCCTTGTCGTAGAGGCCATCGTTGACCAAGCAGTTGGCAAAGGCGTTGAGGAACGCGACATTGCAACCGTTCTTGATCGGAAGGTAGATATCGGCGATACGCGCAGTTTCGATATGGCGCGGGTCGGCGACGATAATCTTGCAACCCTTTTCTTTGGCTCGCACGATACGCCTTGCGACGATGGGGTGCGAATCGGCAGGGTTATAGCCGAAGAGGAAAATGCAGCCCGCATCCTCCATACCGGGGATGGAGCATGACATGCAACCTGAACCAACCGTGTCCATCAGACCGAGGACAGTAGGGCCGTGTCAAGTACGGGCGCAGTTGTCCACGCTGTGGGTGCCGATGCACGCACGCGTAAACTTCTGCATGACGTAGTTCGCCTCATTGCCGCCGCCTCGCGAAGAGCCGGTGGTCATGACAGCGTTAGGACCATATTCGTCAATTATGGCCTGCATCTTAGATGCGGTGAAATCCAGTGCCTCGTCCCAGCTTACGCGCTCAAGATCCGCGCCCTTGGTGCGGCGGATCATCGGGTGCAGTACGCGGGGAGTCAAGATCTTGGTGTCGTTGATGAAGTCGTAGCCGCTCATGCCCTTAAGGCACAGCTCGCTCTGGTTGGTGATGCCGTTGAGCGGTTCGGTACCCACGACCTGGCCGTTTTGGACCAGGAGGTTAAACTGGCAACCGGCGCCGCAGTACGGGCAGATCACTTTATGCTTCTCCATGACACCCTCCTTCCTTTCTCTGCTACCGAATACTCGGTACTTATTTGACAATCATTGGGCCTGTCGCCCGACGCTTACGCCTCGTTTTCGATGGTGGCGCGGGCACGCTCGGCAGTCAGTTCTGCCAGACGCTCCTCGTCTACCAGGGTGAGACCCTTGGTCGGACACGCCTCGGCACACGCCGGACCGCCGGGACGGTCCACGCACAGGTCGCACTTGAGCACGAAGCTCTTAGTCTGCGAACCCACGCGCACGTCGCCCATCAAGACGGGGACCTGCGTGGTTGCCACGCTCACGGCGCCAAAGGGGCATGCCATGACACAGCTCTTGCAACCGATGCAGTTGTCCTCGTTGACGCCGATGCGATGGTTCTTTGGATCAAAGAACAAGGCGCCCGTAGGGCAGGCCTTGGCGCACGGAGCGTCCTCGCAGTGGTGACATGCCACCGGCGCGGAAATCTCGTAGGTGCGCGTTACGCGCAAGCGAGGTGCGGCGATGTTGCCGGGAATATCGTGTGCCTCGATGCACGCCGCCATACAGGTTTGGCACCCAATGCAGCGTGAAGAATCAGCCACGACTCGTTTATTGCCCATGTTGTTCACTCCCTCCTGAATCCCATGCCGGAGAGACCCTGCCGACGTTGCCCCGGACCGCCCGTGGTCCGGCATCGGCGTATCGAGTGCATGCGGCGAAACAGGCACTTCGATAGAATTCCTCCAACGATATACAGGTTAAATATACGCAGTTGCAGGGGGCAAACTTGAGCATAGGCCCTGCAATACGGGTGTATTGCAGGGGTTTTGGCAGGTTGGAATTATTCTCTAGAAGCTATAAAGGTGAGTGTATTACATGCGTACGCCTCAGAGATTTTTACGCGCTCTCATTTTAGATGTACTACGCTTGTATTCAAGTTGATGGTTATTTACTTGAGCGAAATAAAGTAATCGTTATAAGATGCTCAAGTATCGGCACATGCCGCATTTGACCGACTATATTGCACGCTCATTAAGGGGGCCAGTGATGTCATCGACTCAAAAACGAGCCATCCTGCAGGTGCGCATTCGCGAGGAAGACAAGCAGCATGCCGAACATCTCTACGACGCCATGGGCACATCGCTCGCCGAGGCCGTCCGTCTATTTGTCGCGCAGAGCATTTTGATGCGCAAGCTCCCCTTTCAGCCGGTCGCCGTGCGCTCAAAGGACGGCACCGCCGCCTATGGATCGCTCAAAGCATACGGTGACCCCAATCGCCGCTCCGAGGAGCGCAATGCCTGGATTGAATACCTTGCCACAGAAAGCGACGATTCGATTTTGGGTCCCGAGGAAGTAGATATCCATGAGTAGCACCATCATCGACGAGACCGTCATCCTACGCTACCTGCTTGACGACGACGAAGTCCTGTCACCGCGCGCCGCCAAGGTCATCGCCACGCGCACCGCTCGTGTCTATCCCGAAATCATCGCGCGCGTCGTGGTCACGCTGCGCGACGTCTATAAGGTTCCCCGCGTTGAGATTGCTGCGGCCATGAAAAGGCTGCTCGATGACGTCATGGTCGACGTGCCCACCGTTGTCGCCCTTGCCGTCAAACTTTTTGGCAAGACCCATATGGACTTTACCGACTGCCTCCTCGCAGCCCGAACCGCCATCTACAACGATGATGTCGTGAGCTTTGGCAAGCCCATCATCCAAGGCATGATCGATTACCGCCGCAAGCGCCAAACCGCTGCCGAAGCCCACAGCCGCAGCACCGACGCCCGCGGCCACGGCACCGACTCCACCATCGACAAGCTCCGCCACCAACCCCGCAGCTAACCCCATCCCCTCCTAAGTTGCGGTGAAATACGGACTGTTTTATGCCTTTAAAGGCCTCAACAGTCCGTATTTCACCGCAACATATTGAAGGTTGGCTGCGAACGATTTCGCTATCGGGAGTCGGCGTAGGGTTTTGTTGTCGGAATGCCGTAACCGCGCATCATGGCACCGAACGATTCTACGTCGTAGGTGTCCGATAGCTTGAAATGAATGACGTTATGACCCATGGCACGCAAGTTCGCATCGCGCAATAAGGCGGCTCGATAGGTTTTTGCCGCAGCATGTTCCGAATCTTTTTGAGTTTCGTCCTCAAACTTACCCAAACCATGAAGCTCTGCCAACATCCATGACCCATCTGGCATCCGCCAACCATAATCTGCCAGATAATAGCCGGCATTTCCTGGTCGAGCAATCTCAACCTGAAGCTCAGGCGCAACGACTCCAGCAAGGATCATTGCCGCTCGCGCCTCGGACTCTCCCCCGTTATCCGACCTCCCGTCCATATGCTCGAACACGCCAAACGCACGGGCGATGCCATGCAAACCGCGACAATTGGCCTGTGCATACGCACGCAGCTCCTCGCGGTCGACATCATACTCACGAGCCAATCCATCGGCGTAGCCAAGCGCATACCGAAATGCACTCGCGCGGGCAATATCGACCACCGTCCGATAGGGGTCCGTCAGCGTAAACGGGCCGAGCCGCCATAACTCACCTGGGCGCCATCGACGATACTCAACGAACTCATATGTATCGCGCCTGGTAGATCTCGGCAACAACATCTGAACGGCATTAAGCAGCGAGTAAGCAGAGCCGATACCGTACAGCAATGCCGCCGTTGAACCGCAGAAAATGGCATCCGGTTCGACGGCCGCAATAGCAGATGCAAGCTGGAAAATGCGGGCTTCCACGTCAAGGTGGCTCCAATAAACAGGATCGGCGTACACATGGTTATAGAGTCGAATTAAAAGCTCTTCCTGCATAAGCTCACGCGCGCGCCGCTCATCCCAAGGATCAGTCGTTATCAATAGCTGCTCGTCATGATGAATCCCGAGAGCGGAAAACAGCATCTTGGCATATGACTTCGGAAAATGTTTAGCTTTATTGGACATGACCCGCACCATAACAATCAAGAACGAGTGAACGCCTTTACGCTATCGCAGAACGGCATTTAAATACCTTGCCAAAAGCTGACCAAAAGCTTGACGTCGCAGGTCAGAGCTTCAAAAAATATTTCCACTCTCGGTAGACGGTCGCTACGACCCTCCCAACGGCATCAAAATCCACCCTTACAATTAGTTGCGGTGAAATACGGACTACATGGGCCATAAAAGCCGAAAAACAGTCCGTATTTCACCGCAACTTAGGAGGGGATGTGGGGTCCCCGGCATGTATATGAAAACGACTCTGGCGCCAAATGAAGCCAAAGCCGTTAAAACTATCCTATGGAGCGGGCGACGGGAATCGAACCCGCGTCATCAGCTTGGAAGGCTGGGGTTCTACCATTGAACTACGCCCGCAAGATATGGTCGGGACGACAGGATTTGAACCTGCGACATCCTGCTCCCAAAGCAGGCGCGCTACCAAACTGCGCCACGTCCCGAAGGTGTTGAGCAGCTAAGGTCTAAACCTTGCGTGTCCCAAAGCGAAGGAAATTATAGGGGAGACTCCCCGCCTGTGCAAGCATTGATGCCTTAGCTCCTCGAATGTGCAACAAAACGACTATGGAGCAGACCGATCACAAAGGCAACCACGGCAACCGGCGCCCACGCGGCACCGATATCCGCCAGAGGCAGTGCATCGAACGGCAGCCACGCGCCCGCAAAGAACGCATCGCGGACCGAGGTGATCACACTCTGCACAGCAACCACGCCGCCGACCCACACCCACACCTGCGGATGAGCGTCGCAAAAGCCGTGCACCAGGCCCATCAGTACCAGTACGATGGCAACGGGATACAAGGCGTTGAGCATGGGCACCGAGAACATAAGAATCACGTCGAGGCCCACATTGGAGAGCACGCACGAAAACGCCGCGAACACAAAGGCGAGAATCGCAAAGGGACGGCGCATGGCCTCCTCGGAGGCCTCCGCTCCCCCTTCGACCACATACGTCTCGCAGAAGTAACGCGAGCAGCAGCTGATGAGGCCGATGCACACGTTCATGCAGGCAAGGAAAAAGATCGCAAAGACGACGACCGTGCCGACAAGACCAAAGTGCATAGAGGCCGAACGGGCGAGGATGGCGGCGCCGTTAGTAGCATCGGGCATAACCGTGCCGAGCTGCATGCCGGCAAGCGCCAGGCCGCAGTAGATGACGGCCATGAGCACGCCGGCGATCACACCGGAACGCGAAATCTCGAAGGCCACGCGCTTGTCATCGGTAACACCCAGCTCGTGGATGGTCTCGGCGATGATAATGCCAAAGGCGAGCGACGCGAGCAGGTCCATGGTCTGGTAGCCGGTCAAAAAGCCTTGCACGGCGGCGCCTGCATCGTAGGGAGCCTGAGGCGCGGCAGCCGGTCCCAGCGGCGAGATCACGGCAGCACCCACAACCAGCACGATGAGCGCGATAAGCGCGGGACCCGTAATGCGACCAAGCACGCGCGTGATGACGCCCGGACGCAGCGTGAGCGCAAACGCGACGACGAAGAACCCGATGGCAAACACCAGACGTGCCGTGCCGAGCGAAACACCCTCGGGTAGCAGCGGCACCAGCATTTCGAACGCCGTGGAGCTCGTGCGCGGAATGGCCAGGCACGGACCGATGGCCAGATACACAGCCGCGACAAAGAACTCACCAAACTTGGGGTGCACGCGCCCGGCCAGCTCGCGGGCCGTACCGGCGAGCGCGACAGCGATAAAGCCCATGACGGGCAGGCCGATGGCTGCAATCAGAAAGCCGAGCATGGCGACCGGCGTGGCAGAACCTGCCTGCAGCGCCAGCAGCGGCGGAATAATGAGGTTGCCGGCGCCAAAGAGCATCGAGAACAGGGCGATGCCGACGGTAACGACATGGTCGGAGCGCAGACCGCGCGGGGCGGATGAGGCCATAGGCACACCTTTCGGGTCGAAACAAAAACGGGACGGGCAAAAGGCCCGTCCCGCAAGTATAAACGTTCTAGCAGCTTTAACAGGCTAAATCGCACAGAGCATCGATAGCCGTGTCGGCTTCCTCGTCCGTGTTGAAATACCCAAACGAGAAGCGAACAACACCCTGGCGCTCGGTTCCGAGCGCGCGGTGCATGAGCGGAGCGCAATGGGCACCGGGGCGCGTCGCAATCCCCCACCCTTGCATGAGCGCGTCCGAGATCTCGGCAGAGTCGATATCGCCCACGTTGAGGGACACGATCGCCGAGCGCGTCGGCTGGTCAAAGGCACCGTAGAGCTTAATCCCCGGAATCTCGCGCACACCGGCAAGGAAGCGATCAGCGAGCGCGCGTTCGTGAGCTGCAATCGTCTCCACCCCACCCTGGGCCTCGATAAAGTCGAGACCGGCAGAAAGTCCAGCGATGCCATGACCGTTGAGCGTGCCCGCCTCAAGGCGCGTGGGCCACTCAAGCGGCTGCAGCGCATCGAAGCTGTGCACGCCCGTGCCGCCCATGGCCCACGGGGCCACGTCAATGCCCTCTGCCACGGCCAGGCCGCCGGTCCCCTGCGGGCCCATCAATCCCTTGTGGCCGGTAAAGCACACAATGTCGAGCCCCATGGCCTGCATATCGATATGCGCCGTGCCGGCAGACTGCGAGGCATCGACGATCACAAGCGCGCCGGCCGCATGGGCTATGGCCGCCACGCGCGCAATGTCGACCGCGTTGCCGGTCACATTAGAGGCATGCGTCACCACCACGGCACGTGTACCGGGCGTGACCAGCCGATCGAGCTCATCGTAGTCGAGCACGCCATTCGCGTCGCAACCCGCATGCTCAACGGTCACACCCTGCTCTGCCGCAAGGCGGTTAAGCGGACGCAGCACGGAGTTGTGCTCGAGCACCGTTGTGACCACACGGTCGCCGGGGCGCACCACGCCATTGATGGCGGTGTTGAGCGCCGCGGTGGAATTGGGCGTAAAGCACACATGGTCCGCCCTCGGGCAACCCAAAAGGCGCGCGAGCTTGGCACGGCAAGCGTGAATCGTACGAGCGGCATCGAGGGCACCCGACGTGGCACCGCGCCCGGCATTGCCGAGCGAGCACATCGCCTGCGTCACGGCATCGATGACCGTCTGCGGCTTGTGCATGGTCGTCGCCGCGTTATCCAGGTAGATCATCGCACGACCTCCCACATATCGATCACGGTAAAGCCCTCGGTGGGAACGCCCGCCGCGGCAAGCTCGCCGCGCAGCAGTTCCTCATCCGCAGGCAACGCCTTCCATGCCAAACCGCAGCCGGCAGCGACCTCCCCGGGCACGGGAATCGTGCGCCCGGGAAGGCCGCGCTCGATGCATAGGGTCTCGCACCCCATGGCGGCCGCCGTGGTAGGAAACGTGATGACAAGCGCAGGGCGCTTCTCCCTCATGGCAACTCCAACCAATACGCTACGGGCGCACGACGCGCACGGCCTGCTCCATCTTCTCCACGATCACGTACATGTTGGTGACCTCGCCCACGGCAAGCTGGTCCTTAATGCCATAGTGGTCGAGGCAGGTGCCGCAGGTAAGGATCTCGACGCCCTGCTCGGCCAGACCCTTCAGGTCGTCGAGTACCGGTGAGCCCTCGACGGTGAGCTTGGCGCCGCCGTTATAGAACAGCATGGTCGCGGGCAGCTCCTCCTGCTGCGTCACGGCAAAGATAAAGGCCTTCATGAGCTTGTGGCCCAGCTCGTCGTCGCCGCGGCCCATGCAGTCGGTGTAGACGGAAATGACGAGCTTGCCCTTGCCGGCGCTGGCATCGCAGAAGGCAGTGCCATCCTGCTCGGGATCAGCCACGGCAACGGCGCCAGAGGTCGCCACGGTCACGTGCCACTCGGCGTCAGAAACCTTCTCGACTGAGGCCGTGCAGCCCTTCTCCTGCGCCATCTTGGAGATGTTCTTGACGGCGGTCTCGTTGTCGACCGAGGTCACCACGGCACCCTCGCCATCAAGCTGTTTGAGTGCCTTAAGTGTCTTGACGACGGGCAGCGGGCAGGCATCGCCCATGGCATTGACTTCAATTTTGGTAGACATAGCTTTTCCTTTCGAAAGAACCGTTCTAGAGAACGGTAAACAGTTACATAAACGTGCGGGCTAGCGGACAACGCGGACGGCAGGACCGCCCGGCTCCGCCTCGCAAACGCGACCGACGACGGCGGCAACGCGCCCCTCGGCATGCAGACGACGCGCAAGCTCATCCACATCCGCCGCGGGCGCCGCAATAAGCAAACCGCCCGAGGTCTGCGGATCGTACAGCGCATCCAGCATGCCCGGCTCCAGGTCCTCGTCGGCCGCCACGCGCGGGCCAAAGAAGTCCTGGTTGCGGTAGGAGCCCGCGGGGATAATGCCCAGACGCGCCATGTCGAGCACCTGGTCAAAGAGCGGCACCGCCCCCGATGCAAGCTCAACCCGCACGCCCGAGCCCTCGGCCATCTCGCACGCGTGCCCGATCAGACCAAAGCCCGTAATGTCGGTGCAGCCGTAAAGCTCAAGTCCCTCGGCCAGACGAATCGGTGCCTCGTTGAGGGTGCGCATCGAGTCAAACATGGCTGCGGCCTCGTCCTGCTCGATGAGCTCGCCCTTAATGGCCGTGGTGATAATGCCCGAGCCGATGGCCTTGGTCAGCAGCAGAACATCGCCCACGCGCGCGCCGCTGTTGGCGAGCATACGATCAAGCGCGACAAAACCGCTCACGGACAGGCCGTACTTGGGCTCGTCGTCGTTGATGGTGTGACCGCCCGCGATGGAGCAGCCGGCCTCGACGCACTTGTCGGCGCCGCCCGCCAGAATCTGACCGGCAACCTCAACGCCCAGGCAGCTCGGGATGCACAGCAAGTTCATGGCATGGCTCGGCCGCCCGCCCATGGCGTAGATGTCCGACAGCGAGTTGGCCGCGGCGATCTGGCCAAACAGAAACGGGTCGTCGACCATCGGTGGGAAGAAGTCGATGGACTGCACGAGTCCCAGGTTCTCCCCTACGCGGAAGACGCTCGCATCGTCGGAGGTATCGAACCCCACGAGCAAGTTGTCGTTATGCACATTGGGTAAATCGCCCAGGACCTGGGCGAGGGCTCCGGGGGCCAACTTAGCGGCTCAACCGCTCGCGGCAGTCATAGACGTAAGCTTAATCTGATCGTCAGCCATCGATACCTCCTCTCATCGGTCAATCATTTTCTCCCAGTATACGCATGAATGCGAGCCTACGGCGGATGCATTAATTGAGCGCCTGTGCGCGAATCGCCGCGCCGATGGCACCGGCGAAGCGGGCCTGGGGCGAGGTGGTGACCGGCGACCCCAGCAGCGCCGCCAGCCGCTCCACAACGTAAGCGTTCTCGCACAAGCCTCCCGTCAGGTAGTACGGAGCACCCGTCGCCTGCCCGGCCATAGTGGCCACGCGCGAGACCACGCTGTCGATCACGCCACGCGCAATGTTCTCGCGCGGCTCACCGCGACCGATCAGGCTGATAACCTCACTTTCGGCAAACACCGTGCACATGCTGCTGATCTTGGTGGGCTCACCGGAACGCGCCAGGACGGCCATCTGCTGCTGGGAAATGCCTAGGCGGTCGGCCATGATCTCCAAAAAGCGCCCCGTGCCGGCAGCGCACTTGTCGTTCATGGCAAATTTGGCCACGCGACCGCCCTTGATCTGAATGACCTTGGTGTCCTGACCGCCCACGTCGATCACGGTGCCGTGGTCGCCAAACAGGCGCACAGCACCGGTACCGTGGCAGGTAATCTCAGTCACGACCTTATGCGCATAGGGCACGGCGACACGACCGTAGCCGGTCGCGATCACGCGCACGTCGTCGGCAGCCACGTCATAGCCGGCCGCGGCAAGCTCGCCGCGCAGACGCTCCGCCGCATCGACCGAGGAGAACCCGGTTGGCTGCACGCACGTCCACGCCACCGAACCCTCCCCGTCGACCACAGCAGCCTTAGCCGCCGTAGACCCGATATCGATCCCGATCCCTATCATGGCTCTCTCCCAATCTAAATATCAAAGGTAGCGGCGCGTTCAGGCGCCTTAGCTCTAGGTTTCTCAGGTGCCGGAGATTGCCCCGAAAGAGGAGCGCAGCGTACTTTGGGTACGCAAGCGACGGTTTGAGGAGCAAGATCCGGTGCCTGAGGAAGCTAGAGGGTTTCGATAAAGGCGGCGATGCGAGTCTCGATCTGGCCCATGTCGCCGTTGCTGTAGTCGGTCTCGATCTTCATATACGGAATGCCCGCACCCTCGACGGCCTCCTGCATGCGTGCACTCTCCACGTTAAAGGTGTGGCACGCCTGGAGCACGCTCTCCACTACGCCATCGACGTGATACTTCTCGCACATGGCCAGCGTGTTTTCCATACGACCGTCGTTGGGCGTCATGACCGAGCAGTTGATATCCAGATAGCGGTCGGCGATGGCGCGCAGAATGTCGGGAGCCTCCGGGTCGATCATCATGGCCGCCGTGCGCTCGCCCGAGCAGTCGTCCATGCACACGACCACACCGCCGTTGGACTCGATAGTACGGCCGATCTTGTTGATCACGCCGCCCACCGGGCAGCCGGTGATCAGAATGCGCTTGGCGTCTGCCGCGACCGGGCGCTCACCCGCGTCGTAGGTCTCGCGCAGCTTGGCAACCTTTTGCTCCAGCTGCTGCGTATAGGCCTCGATATCAAAGCTGAACGTACCGGCAAACATGGTGCTCATCAGATCGACGCCGCTCATGGCCGCCGGCTGGTTGGCCTGCAGCGCAAACATCTCGAGCTGGGCCGCACGCAAGCGGTTGCGACGACGGACGGCAGCGCGCAGATCATCGTCGGTAATCGCGATGCCGTAGAAGTTCTCGAGCTCCTCCTTGAGCAGGCGGCACTCCTCGTACCAGCCTTCACGCTCGTAGGCACGGTCGCGGCCCTGCGGAAGATGCAGAATGTGCGTGCGCTTGAGCTCGTTGAGCAGTTCGTACATCTTCTTCTTGCCGTCGCAGGTGGTCTCGCCGATGATCATGTCGCTAAAGTACGTAAACGGACACTTTTGCGAGTAGGCAAAGCCGTAGGTCGACTTGATGAGCGGGCAGAGGTTTGCCGGCAGCACCTTCTCGGCCTCGGGAATCACCTCATCGGACGTGCCGCACAAGGCCACACTTGCAGCGCCCGCGGCGTCGATAATCTCGAGCGGCGTATAGCTGCACAAAAAGCCGACCAGGCGATTGCCGGCCTGTTTGTAATCCTTGACGCGAATAAACGCCGCCTTGCGCTGCTCGTTGAACTCCTCAAACGTGGACGGCAATGGCTGCTCAATATTTTCCGACATATAACTCCTTAACAAACCTTTTAGTCAACCAAGGAAACGGCTTTCCCAGGTGCCCGAGGTTGCCGTGAAAGAGGAGCGCCGCGTACTTTGACACGCAAGCGACGGTTTGAACGGCAAGATCGGGTGTCCGGGAAAGCCGCCGGGACGGATAGCCCTAAATGGTTTCCAAGAAAGCCTCAATCCTGGTTTGTAGCTGGCCTGCATCCTCGCCGGCGTAGTCGGTCGTGATGTGCATAAACGGAATGCCGGCCTCCTCGGCAGCCTTCTCCACGGCAAACGACTCCATCTCGTAGAGCGTGCAGAACTGCAGGGCCACGTCGACGATACCGTCTGCATGCAGGTCCTTGGCCATCTGGACAATGTCCTTCATACGCTGGTCGTTGGGCGTAAAGACAGCGCAGTTGATCTTAAAGTAGCGCTCGGCGATGGCGTCGAGCATCTCGTCGACCGTCTCGCCGGACTCGTCGACCAGGTCCTTGTAGTAGCGCGAGCCCGTGCAGGACTCCTCGCCCACCACGACGCCGCCGGCCTTCTCGATGAGGTTGAACAGCTTCCAGTTGGGCACGGCCATGGGCGTACCGGTGTACAGGATGCGATTTGTCCCCTTGGGCGCCACGCCCTCGCCGGCCTCGACACGCTGCTCGCACTCAGCCGCCATATCGTTAATGGCTTCGGTCAGACGCGGCGTGTCGTCCATAAAGGCGGCCTGGACGGTCAGCAGGCTGTCGAGACCGCTGATGGGCGCAGGGTCGGCAGCGCGCGTGGCAGCGAGGCGCTGCAGGGCGCGGCGCTTTTCGTTGACGGCGTGGATGGCGGCCTTCAGACGCTCGGGCGTAATCTTGACGCCGCACTCTTCCTCGATCTTGGCGGCGAGCTTCTTGACCTCGGCCTTCCAGGTCACGAGCGTCGACTCGTCGTGTACGTTGGGAATATCCATGACGTACATGTTCTTTTGCGTGGCAAAGAACTCGTAGGCTTTCTTCTTGCCATCGCAGGTGTTCTCGCCTACCACCAAGTCACTCGACTCAATGTAGGGGCAGACCTCGCCCAGCTTAAAGCCGGCAAAGCTCTTGATGAGCGGGCAGGTGTTGCGCGGCAGATGCTCCTCGACCTTGTCGGTCGCCCAGTCGGCACCCGAGCACAGGCCCACGGGAATGCCGTCGCAGGCGAGCACAATCTCCTCGGGCACATAGACGCAGAACGAGCCCACGATCTTGGTGGCCTCGCCGGCCTCCTTCTTGTCGAGCATCTCCTTAATACGGCCGCTGTGGATGTTGGTGGCCACAAAGTCCAGGTAGGACGTGGACTTGGGGCGGTTGTTCTGCGTCAGGAACATATAGCCGTACATCTGGCCCACGGCGCCCAGCAGCATGTCGTGGTCGGCAAGGTTCATGCCGAGGCTCTCCCACATCGGATGGAAATCGAATTCTTCAGCCATAACGGTTCCCCTCTCGAACCAAAAACGGATAACAACGGTATCGATGCACGACGGACGGCGATTGCCCGGCCGTGCTCAAACCCGGAATTTAGGGAACCTGCTTTGCGGTCGATTATTTAGCTGTGCGTCGTCTCTCCCGGAGCCGTGAACATACCTGCTCATATGCGGCTCCGAGCCATGTATAGGGCACGCGCGGCAACGCGGCGAATGTATGTCGTCTGCGGCATGTGCGCACCCTCCTTTACAAGTTGAGGTCAACTATATCAACGGTTATCGACCATGCGAACACCGTTGACATTCGTACGACAGAGGCACCCGTTGCCTTTTAATAAATTATTATCTTGCTTGATAATTAATTACCATTCTACATTCGGCGAACGGTAGGGAACGAAACTGCGGGCTGCCGAGAATCCTCGACGGCCCGCCCTCTACCCTACCGACAAACCAGATGAATCCTGCTCGCATCAAAATGCATGCGCAAGGTCTCCCCCGCCTGCGGCAACTCCTCTACAGGCACGCCCACCTTGTTGACCTTCCACTGCAGACGCGTGGACGCATCGACGCGCGGCACGTCCAGCAGCACCAGCCGCTCAAAGCGCGAATCGCTCACACGGGCCACGTGCAAATCGTAGCTGTTACGGCCCCGCTCCGCGCGATTGTCAACATGGAAGTAGCTCGCACGAATACCGAGGTACGCCACGTCATCTCGAACCTCACGGCCCACATTAAAGGTCATGCCCCAGTCGAGGGCCTCAACTTCTTCGTCGCCGATCTTGCGCGCGCGGCTCGTATTCTTGCAGCCCGTCAGGCGCAGTGCCGCCAGCGTCTGCGGACGACGGACCACGTCCTCGATGGAGCCGATCTCCTCAACATGCCCGTCGTGCATCACGCAGATGCGCTGGCACAGGCGGCACGCTTCGTCGATGTCGTGGCTCACGTAGAGCACGGTACGGTTGCAGACGTCGAACAGGTCGAGCATGTTTTGCTCAAGCGCGCTCTTGAGATACGCATCGAGCGCGCTCATGGGCTCGTCGAACATAAAAATGCCCGGATGCGCCGCCACCATACGGGCAAGCGCCACGCGTTGCTGCTGCCCGCCCGAGAGTCGCGCGGGGTAGCGATCGACAAAATCGGCCAGACCGAAAATGCCCAGATAGCGCTCGGCGAGCTTTTTGCGCGCGGCGGCGTCGCCAGCATCCTTTACACCGGCGCATACGTTATCGGCCACCGTCATGTTGGGAAACAGCTGATAGTTTTGGAACAACAGGGCGCATTTTCGCTCCTGGGGTGACAGGTTGATGCCAGCCGCCGAGTCAAAAAAGGTCACGCCGTTGACGACGATCTTGCCCTCGTCGGGCGTCTCCACGCCGGCAATGCAGCGCAGCGTGCAGCTCTTGCCACATCCGGAGGCACCGAGCAAGGCCACGCGCTCCTCGCCGGCCTCAAGCTGCATGTCGAGCACAAACCCGGGATAACGTTTCTTAATATCCAGAACGAGCGACATGGCCTATCGACCTCCCTGTAATGCGGCATCATCGCGCATGAGCTCGGCCAGTGCCTCGCGATCGATACGCAAGGCATCGCCGCCGACAGGGTCGAGCGAATCGGTCAGGCCGCCCAGCTGCTTGACCTGCTTGCGCTCCGCACGGGAAAGGCCCCGCTCGCGATACTTTTGCGAATGCGCGGTGTACATATTGATGAACAGGATGACCAAAAAGCTAAAGACAATCACGACGACAACCCAGAAGAGCGCCACCGACGTATTGCCGCCCATCCACTCAAAGTAGATGGCGATGGGGATGGTCTGCGTAATGCCGGCGTAGTTGCCCGCAAAGAACAGCGTGCAGCCAAACTCTCCCATGGCACGCGCGAAGGCGAGGACCGTACCAGCAGCAATAGAAGGCCACCCAAGCGGCATCATAAGCTTGGTAAAGATGCGACGCTCGGACCATCCCAGGGTTCGCGCGGCGTCGAGCATTTGCGTGTCGAGGCTCTCAAAAGCACCGAGCGCCGTGCGGTAGACCAGGGGAAACGACACCACCACGGCAGAGATCACCGCCGCCGGCCACGTAAAGACAATCGAGATGCCGTGAGCGATAAGCCACTGGCCGACCCCGGTCGAACGTCCAAACAGCATAAGCAACAAAAAGCCGCACACCGTGGGCGGCAACACCATGGGGATGGTAAAGACCGAGTCGAGCAGGCCCTTGATGCGGCTCGTCGTACCCATGGTCTTCCATGCGGCAAACAGACCCAGCGCAAACGCGATTACCAGGGCAAGTCCGCTCGTTTTGATGGACACCCAAAACGGACGATAGTCGATACCGCCAAAGAAGGCTGCGGCGCGCTCTGCCAGTGACGGCGGCTCCGTCGTCGAGACGCTCGCATACGGCACCAGGGCGGCGTTATCGCTCCACAGGGCGCCGTCACCCAAGTTTAGCTCGGCGTTCACGGCGGTGGCGGCATTTACCACCGTGTAGTAATCGCCGTCACCGCCCTTCACCTTAAACTGATAGCAGTAATCGCCCTGCACCAACTCATTGTCCGAGGTAAACACCCACTCGAGCTTTGAATCCTCCAGCAGCGCTCCGCCCATGGAGTGAGACTTATCGAGCCCCGTGAGCATCTTCTTAAGCGCCTTTTGGTCGGAAGTGGCTGCGATATCAAAGCCCGCCTCCCTAGCGGCGTGCGCATCAACCCAAACCACGACGCTCATAGGCGTGGTCACCGTTACGAGCAACGTCTTTTTGTAGATGGGAAAACGATAGCCCTCGGGCTGACCTACAAACGAGCGCGCCGTTCCCTTGGCATTTCGCTCAAACGCATTGAGGCCAAAATCGACGCCATCGATAAGCGCGGAGTCCTCGGTCGCCTGGCGCCCATCGGCAGTGGTAAAGAGCGCCTCGGCACGGGCAACCCCAGGCAGCGAGGTAAACGCAAAGGCAAGCGCTGCCAACACGGCGAACAGGCGAATCGTTTTCCTTGACACGGGCGACTCCTCAAACATACGGCAACGGCGCGCGGGCGCGCCGATTCAATCAAAAAAGGGAGGACGATCGCAAGAACGCCCGCCCTCAAGCATATCGTTATGTAGCTCAGCTATGCACTACTCGGAAAGCTCAAAGCCGTACTTGGCCCAAATCTTCTGGGCCTTCTTGTTGGTCAGGCAGAAGTCGATGAACGCCTTGGCATCGTCGGCGTGCTCGGAGCTCTCGGCAACGGCACCCGGGTACACGATGGGCTTGTGCGAATCCTCGGGGCACACGAAGGCCTCCTCGATGCCGTCGTAGCGGAAGATATCGGAGCTGTAGACAAAACCGGCCACGCAGTCGCCCGTGGAGACGTAGGCGGCGGCGGTACCGACCTTGTCGGCCAGCGCGACCTTGTCGGCGATCTCGGGAGCATACTCGCCGTCGTCGCCCTCGGTGCCGGTGTAGAGGCCCACAGATGCCAGCGCCTGGTTGGCGTACTTGCCGGCCGGAACGGTCTTGGCATCGCCGATGGCGATCTTGCCGTCCAGGTTCGCGACGTCGGCGATGGCCTCGACCTTGGTGTCGGAGCCCTCGGCGCGAATGATCACGAGGTCGTTGACGAACATATCCTCGCGGGTATCGGTATCGACGAGCTCAGCGGTCTCGGCATCATCCATGGTGCCCTTGGAAGCGATGATGAGCACGTCGACCGTGGCACCGGCCTTCATCTGCTCGACGAGGTCGCCAGAAGCCTTAAACTGCGTGTCGGCAAAGGTAGTGCCGGTCTGGTCGGTGTAGAGCTCCTGAACCTCGGGTAGGGCCTTCTCGAGCGAGTTGGCGGCAAAGACCTGCAGCTCGACAGCTTTCTTCTTAGTGGAAGACTTGGCGGAGCCGGCATCGGAACCAGCGGGCTCGGACGTCTTGTTGCCCGAGCAGCCAGCAAGGCCAAGGCCGGCGGCAGCGGCAGCAGAAAGCGAGACGAATCCGCGGCGAGAAACCATATCGAACATGTTCAACCCTTTCGAACGCTATGCCCGGGCACCCCGCCGCGAGCTTTATTCTGTTACTAGATTATACTTCGGCGCGAATAATGTTTGTGATAATTACTTCTCGCCTAATTAATTTCTTTTACCGATAACCCCGAGACGGCTGCACTGTCGCTGCATAAAAAAGGCGGAGCAGCCCGTAAGGTCGCTCCGCCGCAGGTAGTGCGCTTATTTGGCGTGCCCACCGCCCGCCGTCATTTGGGCTGCATGCTCCAACTGGTCGCTCACGGCCTCCCAGCTTTCGCGGGCCGCTTTCGTAGATCCCGGAAAGTTGATGACAAGCGTATACCCACGCTGCATGCACACGGCGCGCGAAAGCATGGCGCGGCGCGTCTTGGTCATGGAGTACGCACGGATTGCCTCTGCAATACCCGGTACATCGCGGTCGCAGACGGCACGCGTCGCCTCAGGCGTCACATCGCGCATCGAAAGACCCGTGCCGCCGCAGGTGAGCACGACATTGGCGTGGCACTCATCGGCGGCTTCCGCAATGGCATCACCGATCTCGCTGACGTCGTCACGCACGACCACATGCGAGGCGACCGTCCAGCCCTGTGCCACGATGAGCTCCTCGAGCGCAGCACCCGCCTCGTCCTGGGCAAGATCGCGCGTATCCGAGCACGTCACGATCGAAATCTTCAACTCCATAGCATTCCTCCTATAGCACCGTGTCCTCGGGCAGGTCGACGCGAACAACATCCACGACGTCGCCGGCCTTAAGCTCGCACGGTCCTTCGTCAATACGCAACAGGCAGTTCGCACGCTGCATCGTGCCGAGCAACGCCGAGTTCTGAGTCTTGGCCTCGGTCACCAACAACTCACCGGACTCGGGGTCGCGCAAAACCGTGGCGCGATCGAAGAAGCGGCGATGCTGTCGCTTTTGTACGCTATGCGTGAGCGTCGCCTGCTGCACGGGACGCGCACCCTCGGCAAAGCCACGCATCTTGCGAATCGCCGGGCGCGCGAGCATCTCAAAGCCCACATACGCCGCCGCGGGATTGCCCGAAAGCCCCAAATACGGCTTGCCTCCAAGCAGGCCAAACGTGATGGCCTTGCCCGGACGCATCGAGATGCGGTCGAACAGCACCTCGCCCTCGCTCTGGACCAGCGCCGTCACATAGTCGTAGTCGCCCGCCGAGGCACCGCCGCTCGTAATGACAAAATCGCACTCCTGCACGGCGCGATGCACCAGCTCGGCAATCGTCTGCTCATCATCGGGCGCAATGCCGTAGAACACGGGCTCGGCACCGGCATCGAGCGCCTCGGCCATCAGCGCCGACGAGTTGGAATCGCGAATCTGGCCGCGCGCCGGCACCTTACTCGGTGCGACCAGTTCCGTGCCCAGCGAGATAATGCCCACACGTGGGGCAGCGTGCACCTTCACGCTCGCGTATCCGGCGCTTGCCAGCAAGCCGGCGCCCGCCGGAGCCACGACCTCGCCGGCGTGCATCACAACATCGCCGGCATGGGCCTCCTCGGCGGCAGAGCGAACGTTCTCCCCTACCCTGGCAGGCGCCGAGAAGCGAACGTGCGAGCCCTCGTTGCCATCGCCGTCGAGCACCTCGACGATCTCGTATTTCACCACGGCATCGGCACCTTCGGGCACCGGCGCGCCTGTCATAATGCGGACCGCCTCACCCGCGCCGATGGCGCCCTCAAACACATGGCCCGCGGCCTCGTGTCCGATAACGTCGAGCGTCACCGGCGCCTCGCCAGATGCCTGCGCCAAGTCCGCCGAGCGCACGGCATATCCGTCCATAGCGCTGTTGGCAAACGGCAAGATGTCGATATCGGCCACAGCATCCTCGGCCAAGGGAAAACCAGCCGCCTGCCACACGGGAATCTCGATGAGATCCGTCGGAGCAACGTGCGACAAAACAATCGACTGCGCATCCTCCAGCGGTATGAGTTTCTCTGCCATATGCACCTCTTAATGCCACGGCGCACAACAGGGGCGCCAATTCTTTATGCTTGTCTCAGTATAATCCCCCGACGCACGACCGCGACTCGGCCTGTACCCGCAAATACACCTGTCGGTTGCAGGCCGCGAAACAGAATGGAAACCAACCCACCGGCTCGTCGCGTTTACCGCGTTTTATAATGCTTGCGTTGCAACCTAAAAGAGGAACGTATGGCTCATAACGACAAAACCAAAAGCGCAAACGAAACGCAGGATCATTCCCAGCCGCTCGACGATGGCGGCTTTTTCTCCCTGAACGACGTCATCACGGCAGGCAGGCATCAACTTACCCGCTCCGAGCATCTCTTGGCTGCCGACACGCGCCGCAACGCTCGCAACCTACTCGCGAGCGCCAAGTTGCTCGCGCTCGTCGTCATCGTCTCGCTCGCCATGGGCGTTGCCGCTTGGGCGTTTTTGGCCTCGCTTAATATCGCGAGCGACTATCGCGAGCACCATGCGTGGATTTACGCGCTGCTTCCCGTTGTGGGCGTTGCCACCGCATGGGTGTACAAAAACCACGGTCTTGCCGCCAAACGCGGTAACAACCTGGTCATTGACTCCGCCCTGGGCACACGCCTCATCCATATGCGCATGGCCGTCCTCACCTTCGTCTGCTCCACGCTCACGCACCTAACGGGCGGATCGGCCGGTCGCGAGGGAGCCGCGGTGCAGATTGGCGGCACCATCGCCAGCAACATCTCGAGCCTCGCCCACCTCAAAAAGCATGACCACCACGACCTCATGCTCGCCGGCATCTCGTCGGCCTTTGGCGCCGTATTCGGCTCGCCCCTTGCCGGAGCTTTCTTTGGCATGGAGATGTGCTTTATCGGCAAGATCGACTACACGGCGGGCATCTACTGCCTGGTCGCCTCATTTACCGGCTACTTTACATCACTCGCCCTAGGTACCGAGTACGAGGCGAATGTCATCGCCAGCGTTCCCGCCATGACGCCCAAAACGGTCGTCATCGTTGTTATCAGCGCAATTATCTTCGGTCTGACGGCACGCCTCTTTGCCTGGTCGGTTCGAACCGTCAAGAGCCTGTACGGTCGCTTTATCACCAATTACCTTATTCGCGCACTCATAGGCGCACTCGTGGTATTGGCCGCCTATGCCCTCCTCGACGCCTGGGACTACGCCGGCCTTTCCACGTGGCTTTCCGGCGCCGGATTTGCCGGCAACACCACCCTAGTGGACGCAGTCATCAAGTTGGTCGTCACAGCGCTCACCCTGGGCGCCGGCTTCCAAGGCGGCGAGGTCACGCCCCTGTTTGGTATCGGTGCGGCGCTCGGCGGCTGGATCGGTTGCCTCGTCGGAATCGATCCCAGCTTTCTGGCAGCGCTGGGCATGCTCGGCGTGTTCTGCGCCGGCCTTAACGTGCCCATCACCACCTGTATGATGGCCATCGACCTGTTCCACGGCACGGCCGCCGGGTTCTTTGTCATCGTGGCCTTTATCAGCTACCTAGCCGCCGGACACCGCGGCGTGTACCCCGCCCAGCGCATCATCTCGCCCAAGCGCCGTTCGCTTATTGTGGATGAGGGCGGTACGGTAGCGGATGCTATCGAGCGCCACAACGACCTGATAGAGTAGACGTAAGTATTCGACGTGCAGCCACAATCGGGGGCAATTCGACCTGAGCGCGACCGCACCGTCACGTCATACGCCGGGAGTCGCCCCATGCACGCAACTGATTTTGGCCGCACGCTCATCATCGCCAACCCAGCCGCCCAGTCGGGTGCGGCGCGCGAAGTTGCCGAGCGCCTGCAACGCTTTTTGGACATGACTGCACGCGCATCCCAGTTTGACCTGGTGCTAACCGAGCGCACCGGACACGCCAAGGAGCTGGCCGCCCAGGCAACGGACTATCGCACCGTTATCGCACTCGGCGGCGACGGCGTGATCCACGAGGTCGTCAACGGGCTTATGACGCAAAAGGAGGACGCCCGCCCCGCTCTTGCCGTCCTGCCCGTAGGCTCCGGCAATGATTTTGCCCAGACCCTCGGTATCGACGATTTCTCCGGCAAAGATTTTGGCGCGCTGCTCACCTGCGAGCTGCAGCACCAGGATATCGGACGCATTCGCTCATGGAACCCCGCAAGCGGCAGCGGCGAGGCGACCGTCGAGTATTACGACCAGACGCTTTCGGTCGGCATCGATGCCGCCATCGGCCTTGGCACCACCGAGCTGCGCAAAAAGACCGGCTTGACGGGCGCTGCGCTCTACACCCTCTCGGGACTTGAGCAGTTTGGCCTACGCTATCGCAACTACCCCATGACCGTCAGCTTTGACGGGGCGCCCGCCGAGCGCGTGAGGGCGATCATCATGGCGATTCAGCTGGGCCCCACGTATGGCTCGGGCTATCGCATCTGCCCCGATGCCGACCCCTGCGACGGCATACTCGACATTTGCTACGCCTGCGGCCCCGTTCCGCGCGCGGTCGCACTTCCCATGTTCCTTTCGGCCAAAGATGGCCACCACACCAAGCTGCCACCGGTTCGCATGCGCCGCTGTCGCCATGCCGAACTTACCTTTGAGGAGCCCGACTACCCCATCCAGGCCGACGGCGAGCCCATCGTCGCCTCGCGCATCGAAGTCGACATCCTCGCCGGCGCCCTCCACGTCTGGCACCCCACCCGCTGGCCCCACCTAAGTTGCGGTGAAATAGGGACTGTTTATGCAGCAAAAGCCGTAAAACAGTCCCTATTTCACCGCAACTTATGAGGAGGCTATTCGTCGCTGCCCGGTTTGCGACGGTTGGCCTTTTTAATCGCGTTGAAGTGCTTGTCGTTGAGCCTGCGCTGGCGAGAGCGCTGAGGCACTTTGGTCTTGACGCGACGGCGCGGTGGACGCCCGCGACGCTCAAGCTCAGCGCGTAGCTTACGCAGACAGCAGCTGCGATTCTGAAACTGACTACGGCTCTCGCGTGCCGTCACGACAATCCCCGTGGGTCCATGTTTCATGCGCACCGCAGAGTCCGTCGTGTTCACGCCCTGCCCGCCCGGACCCGTCGCGCGAAACACCTGCACCTCGCAATCGCGCGCCAGCTCCTCGACCGACATCTCGGCAAAACGCGCATACTCGCGCCAGCCCATCTTGTCCTCATCCATATCAGCACCTCCCCCCATACAAAAAATGTGACAAAGGGACAGTCCCTTTGTCACATCGCATACCAATCGCTTGTGTTGCGCGCCTAGGCGAACGTGATCTCGCCGTTCTCGCAGTCCATTTCGGCGATACGGGCCAGGCTCTCAACGCGGAAGCCGCGCTCGCGGAGCTTATCGCCACCGCCCTGGAAGCCCTTCTCCACCGCAATGCCAATGCCGGCAACCTCGGCGCCCGCGGCCTCGCAGATCTTGATAAGGCCCTCGAGCGCGCAGCCGTTGGCCAGGAAGTCGTCGATAATCAGGACCTTGTCGCCCTCGGACAGGAAGCGCTTGCCAACGATGACCGGGTACTCCTTCTGCTTGGTAAAGGAGTAGATGGTCGTGGCATACTGCTCGCCGTCGAGGTTGATGGACTGGGCCTTCTTGGCAAAGACCACCGGCACGCCGCCAAAATGCTGAGCCGCGATGCAGGCCATACCAATGCCCGAAGCCTCGATCGTCAGGATCTTGTTGATCTCGACACCCTCGAACAGACGGGCCCACTCGGCACCCATGTGGTCGAACAGCTCAACGTCGCACTGGTGGTTGAGGAAGGCATCAACCTTAAGGACGTTACCGGCCTTTACGATGCCGTCATGGCGAATACGATCCTCAAGCTCCTGCATGGCGCAACCCCTTCTCGCGGCAACGATACCGCGCGATTAATAAACGTTGCTCGATAGTCTACCACGGACCGACCCCCGCCCGCCCCACAAGCCACATCGCACCACAAACCAGTCTTTTTGGGACGGCGCGAATCGTGGCAGACAGCCTCCCAACATGCTAATGGCGGGCGCGCATCTTCACCAAACGAACCATGGCGAACGCAAAGCCCACAGCGGCAACAGCCATGAGCACGTAGAACACCGAGCGAAAGCCGAATAGGAATACATCCGGACGACCTGCAACAAAACTGGTCACGGCCTCGCCCATCGCCACGATCATCTGCCCATACAGGATATGCGACGCCACCGTAATACCGAGTGCCATGCCGGCGTAGCGCGCCAAACTGCCCAAGCTGCCCGCAAAGCCGAGCGCTTCGCGCGGAGCCGAACCCATATACAGCGAGTTGTTGGGGCTCTGGAAAATCGACGTGCCGCACGACATAAATGCGACGCAGCACACGATCGCAGGGATAGAAGAGTGCTCGTTGAGCGTGCTTACCGCAAAGAGACCGCACACATACACGCCCAGGCCGACCGCCGTGGGGCCCTCGCAGCCGACACGGTCCGAAACCGTTCCCGAAAGCGGGCCGATAAAGGCATTCACCATTGGCAGCGCCAAAAAGAGCAATCCGGAAATGTCAGAACCAAAGCCGTGGGCGTCCTGAAAATAGAACGGCAGAATAAACTCGGATGCGCCAATGCCAACGAACACGATGAGCATGCAGGCAAGGTTGATGGTGAAGGCCGAATTTGCAAAGCAGCGACGAGCGGCCTCGGCAAGGGGCATGGGACGTTCGCCGGCCTCTGGCCTAACATGCGGCAGCGTGTAGAGTCCCACGATAAACGAGATCACGCCAATGGGCAGGTTGATGAGGAAGATGCTCTCCCAGGGAAAGCTTGCCACCAGCATGCCGCCGAGCACGGGGCCACACATCATGCCGAGGGCCACGAAGGTCGCGAGAATACCCATGGCACGGCCTCGTTCGCGCGCCGGAAACGACTCGGTGATGATACCCATGTTGTTAGCCATGGCCGCCGCGCAACCGACGCCCTGAACAATGCGTGCCAGGATAAGAACCTCGAGCGAGGCCGAAAGGCCGCACAGCAGCGAACCGACCGAAAAGACGATGACGCCCAGCTGGAACACATTCACCTTGCCGCGCACGTCGCCCAGACGCCCAAACGGCAACATAGCCACGCATGTCGCAAGCAGGTACACCGAGCTTACCAGCTGAATGCGATCGAGGCCCACGCCCAGCTCCTTTTGCATCACGGGCAGCGCCACGGTCACGACGGTCGAATCCAGACACACCATAAACGTCATGATGAGCACGGTAAACAGAATCGCCCACTTGTTCTTGCCATGGGTGTCGCCCTCTAGGGCAATGTGCTCGCGGCGCAGCTGCTCTGCAGTTTTCTCCATATCCATCCTTTCGAGTGGCCCAACGCAAAAAACGGGGCCCCAATCGCCTGCAAACAGCCGCGATTGGGGTCCCGCCTACGGAATCGGAACGAAAGGTCGCCGAAGCTTTCTGCCAGCATCGGCGCCTTGTGCGAACGCTAGCCTAGCACTGCTCGAGCGCCTGCTCAAGGTCGGCAATCAGATCGGCCGTGTCCTCGAGGCCGCACGACAGGCGCACCATGTCGGCGGAGATACCGCAGGCGATGAGCTCCTCATCGTTCATCTGGCGATGCGTGGCATTAGCGGGATGCAGGCAGCAAGTACGGGCGTCGGCCACGTGCGTGGCGATCTGGGCGAGCTTGAGGCTCTTCATAAAGGTCTCGGCCGCCGCGCGACCACCATTAAAGCCAAAGCTCACAACGCCGCAGGTACCGTTTGGCATGTACTTCTGAGCGAGGTCATAGTACTTGTCGCCCTCCAGGCCCGGATAGCTCACGAAGCGCACCTTGGGATGGCTCTGCAGGAACTTGGCAACGGCCAGGCCGTTCTCGCAATGACGCGGCATGCGCACATGCAGGCTCTCGAGCGAGCTGTTCAAGAAGAACGCCGCCTGCGGGTTCTGCATGGGGCCAAGATCGCGCATGAGCTGCGCGGTGGCCTTGGTAATGAAGGCGCCCTCGCGACCGAACTTCTCGGCATAGGTCACGCCATGGTAGCTCTCGTCAGGCGTGGTGAGACCCGGGAACTTGTCCGCATGGGCCATCCAGTCAAACTGGCCGTGGTCGACGATCACGCCGCCCAGGTAGGCAGCATGTCCATCCATGTACTTGGTGGTGGAGTGCGTAACGATGTCGGCGCCCCACTCAAAGGGACGGCACATCACGGGCGTCGGGAAGGTGTTGTCGACCATCAGCGGCACGCCGTGGTCATGTGCGGCCTTGGCAAAGCGCTCAATATCGAGCACGGCAAGGGCGGGATTTGCGATCGTCTCGCCAAAGACGAGCTTTGTGTTGGGCTGAAAGGCAGCCTCCAGCTCCTCATCGGTGCAGTCGGGAGCGACGAACGTGCAGGTCACGCCCATGCGGCCCATGGTGTGGGCGAGCAGGTTATACGTACCGCCGTAAATGGCAGAGCTTGCGACCACGTGATCGCCGGCACCGGCAACGTTAAAGATCGCGAGGAAGTTCGCAGCCATGCCCGAACTCGTGAGCATCGCTGCGGTGCCGCCCTCCATCTCGCAGATCTTGGCGGCAACCAAATCGCACGTGGGGTTCTGCAGACGGCTGTAGAAGTAGCCAGACTCCTCCAGGTCAAACAGCTTGCCCATGTGCTCCGACGTGTCGTACTTCCACGTGGTGGACTGGTAGATGGGCACCTGGCGCGGCTCCGCATCTCCCGGGTGATAGCCGCCCTGAACACATGTAGTACCGATAGTCTGCTCGCTCATATCTAGCTCCCTTGCCTGGGTTTTAGTTTTATTCGGTTCACGATACCGCTACCCTGCACCCCTCTCAACCCATCCCCAAGGTAGGTTATGGGACAAATTGATTAGGGGTATTTATCTCAAGCCTTGGGCATTTGCTCGATAGATAAAAATGAGGCATACATGAAGCTCTCGATGATTACATGCCCCGTCACGGGTACCATAGGCGGGTACACCGTGACCAAGGAGACAACGATGAAGCAGATCGATACCACCCAGCTCGACACCGCCGCCTGCCAGGCTCAGGCTGCCGAATACCACGCCCGTGGCTTTAACTGCGCACAGGCCGTTGCCTGCACGCTCGCACCTGCCGTCGGGCTCGACCCCCAGACCGCCTTTACCCTCACCGAGGGCTTTGGCGCCGGCATGGGTGGCATGACCGAGACCTGCGGCGCCATCTCGGGCGCTGTTGCCATCATGGGCTTTGTAATGAGCGACGGCATGGAGAACCCCAAGACCAAAGGCCAGACCTACAAGCTGTCGCGCGAGATTGCCAAGCGTTTTGGCGAGAAGAACACGACGACCGTCTGCGGCACGCTCAAGGGCATCGGATCGGATAAGGGTCCGCTCCGCAGCTGCCCCGGCTGCATCGACGATGCCGTCGAAATCGCCTGTGATGTGCTAAAGCAGCTCGCCGAGTAATCGACAGCAACAGTAAAACGACGGCCGGCGCGCTTAGGATCCATCCAAAAGCACGCCGGCCGTCGCCGTTAGAACTCGGCAAATTTGGGAGCTCCGACCTCAATCTCCTCACGCCCCGCCATAAGCTCGCGCATCTTAGCGCAAAACGTCTCCTGCTCCCCAGCTTTGAACACCAAGTGAATCGTCACGGCATCCGCGTAATCGGTATCCGAAACCTTGGCACCCGAATCCTGCGCCAAACGAAGCACCTGCTCGTACTGCGGATAGGCCACATGCACGTCAACCGGCACGACGCTCGTCATCTCAACGATCTGCCCGGCCTCCTGAGCCGCGGCCACCGCCGCCTGCGTCGCCGCGGTATAGGCGCGTACCAAGCCACCAGGCCCCAACAGCGTGCCACCAAAATGGCGCGTCACTACGCAGCAAACATTTTTGAGCTCCGCGCCGCGCAAAACCTCGAGCGTCGGCATACCACTCGTGCGGCTCGGCTCACCATCATCGCTCTGGCGCTCGCGTCCATCGACCAAAATCCACGCGGGAACATTGTGTCGAGCGTCGTAATGACGTTTGCGAACCATCTCGATAAAGGCATTCGCCTCATCCTCGGACTCAATATGGACCAGCTGGGCAATAAACCGGCTCTTGCGGTCCACAAACTCGCCCGAAGCCTCAGTATTCGATTGCAGAGTAAAATAGCTGTCCAACAAAGCCCCTCAACAACAAGCAAAGCAACAAACAGCCTCAATAATACGGCAAAGCCCGTACCGATAACCCCGGTAAATAGAACGGCAACGCCGATGATTCCGTAAACGAAAGCGAGAACCCGTCAGCGCGAGCAAGGTGCCTTGAAAGACGAGATTACAACAAAAAAGAGGGCGTTTATGACCAGGCAAAGAAAGCGAGACGGCGTCAGCTGAGTCGATTTGGCCCGAAAGAGGAGGGAGCACGCCTTATGGCGGCGACCGACGAATGAGCGCCAAATCGGCCAGCTGACGCCGTCGCAGCGTCGACAAGAAAGCTGAGTGGGCTTGTAAGCCGGGTTCTGTCGTGAACGGTCATTTATCTTGTCTGCACGTTACCGTGCAGTTCCACGCACGCTACCCGAACGCGGACCGGGCCGGCCCATAGCGTTCCTATTCGCGCTTGCTCCGGATGGGGCTTGCCAAGCCGCCGTGTTGCCACGACGCTGGTGGTCTCTTACACCACCGTTTCAGCTTTTCCCTTTACGCCTTGCGGCGCAGGTGGGAGTCTTCTTTTCTGCGGCGCTTTCCGTCGGATCACTCCGCCCGGCCGTTAGCCGGCATCCCGCCCTCTGGAGCCCGGACTTTCCTCACGCGTACTGCAAGCAGCACATCGCGCGACCGTCTGGCCCACTCAGCAGTGCAAGAGTGTAACACACCGTTGCCGCAGGCAATGGCACAACGCAAACGCTCGACACGATAAACCAAGAACCACGCCATGCAGTACAATAGGGTTGTCGATGGGCAACGTCGTCAGTCGAGACGCGACCGCGCTCCGCACCCCTCCGTCTACTCGGTGCGTTCCCGCCTCCTCCCCGAGGCGGGATGTCGGCATTTTTTCATGCACCGACAACCAAATAGCCTGTGTACAGCATGGGCAGCATCGCGTATCTCGGCACCAAATGCAAAAAGGGACCCGTCCATTACGGACGGATCCCTTAAAACAAGTGATCGTCAAACCGATTTACTCGGCGTCGGTCTCCTCGTCCTTCTTCTCGGAAGGAAGCGGGGTAACCTCGATCTCGACGCCCAGAGTCTCAGCAGCGGACTTCATGGACAGGGAGATACGACGACGGTCGAGGTCGATCTCCATGACCTTGACCTGAACCTTGTCGCCCACGTGGGTGACCTGAGAAGGCTGATCGACGTGCTTGTTGGCCATCTCGGAGATGTGCACCAGGCCCTCGATGCCCTCGCCCAGGTCGACGAAAGCGCCGAACGGGACAAGCTTGGTCACAGTGCCCTCGACGATAGCGCCGACGGGGTACTTCTTGACCAGTGCGCGCCACGGATCCTCGGTGGTCTGCTTGAGACCCAGGGAGATGCGCTCGCGGTTGAGATCGACGTCGAGAACCTCGACCTCGACCTCCTGGCCGACCTTGACAACCTCGGAAGGATGGTTGACGTGGTTCCAGGAGAGCTCGGAGATGTGGATGAGGCCGTCGATACCGCCGAGGTCGACGAAGGCGCCGAAGTCGACGATGGAGGAAACGGTGCCCTGGAGACGCATGCCAGACTTGAGCTTGGACAGGATCTCGGAGCGCTCGGCCTTACGGGACTCCTCGAGCACGACGCGACGGGAGAGGACGACGTTGTTGCGGTTGCGGTCCATCTCGATAACGCGGGCCTCGATGCGGGTGCCCATGTAGGAGGTGAGGTCCTTGACGCGACGGAGGTCGACGAGGGAAGCGGGCAGGAAGCCACGCAGGCCGATGTCGAGGATCAGGCCGCCCTTGACAACCTCGATAACCTCGCCCTCGACGTTCTCGCCGGAGTTGAACTTCTCCTCGATGCGGTTCCAAGCACGCTCGTACTCGGCACGCTTCTTGGACAGGACCAGACGACCGTCCTTGTCCTCCTTCTGGAGTACCAGAGCCTCGATGGGATCACCGAGTGCAACGATGTCTGCAGGGTTAGCGTCCTTGCGGATGGACAGCTCGCGGACCGGGATAACGCCCTCGGACTTGAATCCGATGTCAACGAGCACCTCGTCATGCTCGATCTTAACGACAGTGCCGTTAACGAGATCGCCCTCATCAAAGTCGGTAATCGTACCGTCGATGAGGTTGTTCATCTCCTCCTCGTTGACATCGTCAAGAGAGAAAATGGACGAGTTCTGAATCTCACTCAAAGGTGGACCCCTTTCGAACTACGGGGCCCCGATTGCTAGGACCTACAGAAGGGTGCGACAAGCACACAACGTTTAGGAACACTCGGGAGCCGACAGATACTAATGTGACGCTTATGCAATCACGTTCGTATAGGTTACGGGGAAATGGGTTCGATTTCAAGCGTGAACTGCGATTTTTTACTCGTGTGGAGACTTTTTCGTAATCTTATGAACACACGTCTCCACAACTTGACGATAACCAGCCAGGCATTTGGCTTTGGGGTAAAGTATCCGGAGCCAACGATTCTGGAACGATTTATCGAGAAAGGTGCCCGCGTGCTCAAAGCAGTCGTTTTCGATATGGACGAAACGCTTCTTAGCATCAACCTCAACGCGTTCATCCTTCGCTATTTTAAGGATGTCTCTTCGATGCTCGCGGATATCGGGCGCCGCAGCCGCGGTGGCACGATGGCGCGCCTCGGCACCATCCTGGTCGACCTCAACGCCAATCGCCGCAGCGGCACGGACAACCGCACCAATCTTGAGTTTTACCAAGAAGAGGTCGAGCGCCGATGCGGGATCTGCCTCTCCGATCCCCTCATCTACGAGGCGTTTACCTACTATGACCGCGAAGTTCTTCCGTACAAGAACGACGAGGTCATTAACGCCCACGCCATGCCGGGCGCGCACGCCGCGCTCCAGGCCGTACAGGACGCTGGATTGCGTTGCGCGCTCTTTACCAACCCCAGCTTTCCCCAGGGGGCCATCGAGTGCCGCATGGGCTGGGGCGACCTGGCCGACGCCCCCTTTGAACTCGTGACGCACATGGGAAACGCCACCCGCTGCAAGCCCGATACCACCTACTATCTAGAGCAGCTTCAGGTGATGGGGCTCGAGCCGCACGAGGTCCTTATGGTGGGCAACGATCCCAAGCGCGACTTCCCGTCCCCCGATTGCGGCATCCAAACCGCCTTTGTGGGCCAAGGCAAGCCCAGCCGAGCCACCTGGCGCGGAACCATGGAAGACTTCGCCCACGACTTTAACGCCGTAGTAGAAGCCTTCTACGAGCACCAAATAGTCGACGAACTGTCGTAGGACCCCTCGCTCCAAACCAAATATCGCCGCAGGTTGAGCACAAGTCAGCGAAAATGCCCCTAAGCGAGCAATGTGCCTTGAAAGAGGAGGGCATAGGCCTTCTGGCCATGCCCGACGATTGAAAGGCAGATTGCCGCTTAGGGGCGTTTGCAGCGTCGACTGGTTACGCGGTTTGGTAAAACCGCGTAACTAGCACACCTGGGTTTTGCCGATCATGATGTTGAGGATCTCGACGTCGGTGTCCTTCATGCCCACGCGGCCCACGTAGCCCATGCTGGCGATTGTCTGCTCAACGGTATCCTGGATCAGGCCCTCGCCGGCGCGGAAGCCGCGACCTTGCATAGCCATATCGTGGCCCAGAATCGCCGCATCGACGGCAGCCGAGATCTTGGCGGCACAGCTCGCCTTGGCGCCGTCGCACACGATGCCGCCCACGTTACCGAGCGTATTCGAGACCGTCGCGCCAATCTGCTCGCGCGTGCCACCGCACAGCCAGGTAATCGCAGCGCCGGCGCCGCACGCGGCGCAAATAGCACCGCAAAACGCCGAGAGCGCACCAATATAGCTCTTGATATGCACGGCGATAAGATCGGACAGCATCACGGCGCGCACCAGGCGCTCGTGGTCGCAACGCAGGTACTCGGCATACTCCATGACGGGCAATGCGCAGGTAATGCCCTGATTGCCCGAGCCGCACACAATGGCGACCGGCAGCGCGCAGCCGTTCATGCGGGCGTCGGACCCGGCGGCCGCACGGGCACGGGCACGGCAGGCGACGTCATCGGCACGAGCACCCAGCAGCGTGCGGCCCACCTCGGCGCCCCAAGCGTGCGCAAGGCCCTCGGCACTGATCGCGCCATTCAGCTCAATCTGACGCTCAACGGCAGCGCGGGCGTCCTCAATGTCGCCGTCCTCAATAAAGTCGATGATGGACTCAATCGACATGGGCGTGTCGGCCTTATCCGCCGCCCGCTCGGCCACCACACGCTCGGCGCAGGCGGCACACTCCCCCGCCGACTTGCCGCATACCGGAATACCGTCGAGCGTATGGCACGTGACATTGGTGTGATGGTCGGTAATCTCGACGACCGCGGTATGGCCCCCGGCCGTGGCAGTCACCTTGATGTAGAGGTTGGGCACACCCTCGACAAGCGACACATCGCAGTAGCCGGCGTCGGCGAGGAGCTCGGCCACGCGTGCACGGTCTTCATCGTTAACGCTCTCGAGCACCTCGAGAGCGCTCTTAGCGTCGCCACCCACGGCACCCAGCACGGCTGCCGCCTCAATACCGTGCATACCGCCCGAGTTGGGCACGGTCACGCTCTTAACGTTCTTGATGATGTTGCCCGAGCAGGCAACATCCATATGATCGGGCTCGCAACCGAGCGTCTGGCTCGCCAGCGCCGCTGCATAGGCAACGGCAATGGGCTCGGTGCAGCCGAGTGCACAGACAAGTTCGCGGTTCAAAACATCGCAAAACGCGGCATCACGGATGGAATCGGTAGGCATAGGTATCTCCTGCTTGCATAACGGGCTGGGCTCTCAAAAAAGTTACCTCTTTTATTTGATAACAATGCATCAAAAACCGCAACCATGGTTCCGGCAGACGGCGCTCAAGCGCAAACTGACGACATTCATTCACGAGAAGCCGGTCTTGTTGCATGCTAAAGCGTTTGACCAAAAAACGCCCGAGCGTTTACGCAAAAGTCGCGCTATCATGCAGTCGAACGCGGTAAACACCTTTAGCATTTGCGCCGCACAGACCAGAGAGGAACCATCCATGAAGATCGGTATCGGTAACGACCACGCCGCCGTCGAGCTCAAGAACATCATTTCCGAGCACCTGAAGGAGCGCGGCTGCGAGGTCGTGAACTTTGGCACCGACACCTCCGAGAGCTTTGACTACCCCATCGCCGGCTACAAGGTGGGTAAGGCCGTTGCCAACGGCGACGTCGACCTGGGCATCCTCATCTGTGGCACCGGTGTCGGGATTAGCCTGGCTGCCAACAAGGTCGAGGGCGTACGCGCCGTTGTGTGCTCCGAGCCCTTCAGCGCCAAGCTCTCTCGCATGCACAACAATACCAACGTGCTCGCCTTTGGCGCCCGCGTCGTGGGCTCCGAGCTCGCCAAGATGATCGTCGACGAGTGGCTCGACGCCGAGTTTGAGGGTGGTCGTCACGAGCGTCGCGTTAACCTCCTCAACGAGATCGATCACACGCGCGGCCTTAAGATCGTCGACGAAGCCTAAACTATTCAATGCCACAAGCTAACAGCAGGGGCCCGCTCGGAACACATGACCGAGCGGGCCCTGCATAGATTTTGGAATAAAAGGGCGCCGCGGATGGAGTTCCGCGGCGCCCAAGCCACACGCTAACAGCTTTAAGGAGTCAAAGCTGGTTTAGCCAAAGAAGCGCTTGATCTCAATCTCGGCGTTCTCCAGGCAGTCGGAGCCGTGGATCACGTTGGCGTTGACATCGACGGCAAAGTCGCCGCGGATGGTACCAGGAGCAGCCTCAAGCGGGTTGGTAGCGCCCATGAGGGTGCGCATCTTAGCAACAGCGGAGAGACCGGAAACGACCATCTTGACGACCGGACCGCTCGTCATAAAGTCGCAGAGACCGCCAAAGAAGGGCTTGTCGGCCAGATGGGCGTAGTGCTCCTCGACGGTAGCGCGCTCGAGCGTGGTCATCTCCATGCGCTCGATGACAAGACCGCTGCGCTCAATGCGAGCAACAATCTCGCCGATTTTGCGATCGCGCACGGCGTCGGGCTTAATCATGATGAAGGTCTTCTCGATAGCCATAAAAGTAGCCTTTCAAGTAGGTTCGCGCGTGCCCAAGTCCCATTCCGGCACCCGCCTGGACTGCATCGTAACAGAGTTTTAGCTGCAGTTAAACAAAAAGCTGTTTATTGAAACGTTGCAATTTATTGAAGCGTTCCATATGTGTCACTTCTGTTTCGAAGCCCGATTAGAGTACCATCCGACTGCCCATCAACCGCATCGAGCAGAGCAGACGGTCGGTTGCCGCCCGCGAACGTACCCCCTTCACAACCTGCCCAAAGGTCCTACAGAACTTCTCGACAAGCCCCTCCCCCATAGCAACAAAATACGGGCGCCCACATCAGCAGACGCCCGTAAAGTAAAAAACGATTCCTCAATAAATGGACAATACGGCTTCAGCCAAACCTCTACTTTGCCCCGTGGCCCATCTCGACGACCTTAGTCAGCGATCCAAACACGCCCTCGTCGGCCACGAGCTGCGCCTTGGCACGCTGCAGCTGCACGGCAACGGCGGCAGGGGCGGTGCCGCCCTCGGTCGTGCGCGCGGCGACAATCGACGGGATGTCGAGCGCCTCGGTAATGTCGCGCTCAAAGAGCGGGCTTGCCTCCTGGAACACTTCAAACGGCAGGTCCTCAAGATTGCAGCCGCGCTTCTCACACATCAGAACCAGATGCCCCACCACGGCATGTGCCTCGCGGAACGGCAGACCACGCTTGGCCAGGTAATCGGCAACATCGGTGGCGGCAAGGTGACCCACGCCGCACTCGCGCGCCATGGCATCCTCGTTGACGGTCCAAGTCGAAATCATACCAGCCATAACCGACAGGCACTGCATGAGCGTATGAGCGGTATCGAGCGCGCCCTCCTTGTCCTCCTGCAAGTCCTTGTTATAAGCAAGCGGCAGGCCCTTCATGGTTACCAGCAGCTGCACCAAGTTGCCGTACACGCGACCGCTCTTGCCGCGGATAAGCTCGGCAAAGTCGGGATTCTTCTTCTGCGGCATGATGGACGAGCCGGTGGAGTAGGAGTCTGAAAGCGTGATAAAGCCAAATTCGGAGCTCGACCACAGCACGATCTCCTCGGAAAGACGCGACAGGTGCATGGCCATGACGGAGCCAGCGTAATGCAGATCGAGCAGGAAATCACGGTCGGAAACAGCATCGAGTGAGTTAGGAATCACGCCCGCAAAGCCAAGTTCGGCAGCCGTCATCTGGCGATCGAGCGGATAGCTCGTACCGGCAAGCGCGGCAGCACCCAGCGGGCAGTTGTCGGCGGCATCAAAGGCGGCCTTCAAGCGTGTAAAGTCGCGCGCGAACATCCAGGAATACGCCAGCAGATGATGCGAGAGCAGCACGGGCTGAGCGTGCTGCATATGCGTGTAACCCGGCAGAATCACCTTGTCGTACTTCTTAGCCGCATCCACCAGCACATGGCGCAGCTCAAGATTGGCCTCCATGAGCTCCTTGGCCAGCGCCTTGACGCCCAGGCGCGTGTCGGTCGCCACCTGGTCGTTGCGCGAACGTCCGGTATGCAAGCGCTTACCGGCCTCGCCGATGCGACGCGTCAGCTCGCTCTCGATGGACATATGAATGTCTTCGTCGTTGATGTCGAAGGTGAAGTTGCCGGCATCGATATCCTGTTCGATTCCGGTCAGGCCCTTGGCAATCGCCTGCTCGTCCTCGGCACTGATGATGCCCTGGGCCGCCAGCATTTTGGCATGCGCCTTAGAGCCGGCGATATCCTGCTTATAGAGATGTTTGTCGACCGGCAGCGACGCGCCAAACTCCTGCGTGACCTCGGCCACGCCTGCCTCAAAACGACCGCCCCAAAGAGCCATGGAACCGTCCCCTTTCTCCAAATACCAAAACAAGCGCCCAAAGCAATGCGCCATATCGCTAAAGCGATTTTTCAACCGCTAGTTTTACACATTCCCCACCGTGTGCGGTGCCATGTAGCTAATTTGCAAAGAAGTGACGCGCCATGCACTTGGCGCCCAACGTCTCCCTCCGGATGTTGCCCTGCGAACCATCGATCCAGGCCTTCAGGCTCATAGGGACGTCCTCGACCCTTGCAGCATCGAACTCGGGCGCGAGAGCAAGTAAAGCATGCGCGATAGCATTGAACATAATGGATACTCCTCATATATAGGCGCAGAGCCGCCAAATTGATAGAAGGAGCCCCGCCGGACAACCCCGGCGGGGCTCGGACTCAGCTACAGTCGCGGCATCATATATGCGGGCGGAACGTAGGGGCCACCGATGTTAAGAAGTGTCAGCAAGCATAACGAAAGGTAGGGACCCCGTGCGCCCGTTATGTATCACGCGGATGGGCCGCGCGGATACCAAGGGAAGGAGGCGCTAGGCCTGGGCGGCAGCAGAGCTGGGGCCCTGGACCTTTGCCCACGTCTTGAGCGACAGCGTATCGATCTCGATAAAGCCGGCGCTGGCCTTCTCGTCAAACGTGGTGTCGCGGTCGTAGGTAGCCAGGCCGTAGTCGTAGAGGCTGAAGGGACTCTTGCGGCCGACGACATGGCAGTTGCCCTTAAAGAACTTCAGACGGACAGTGCCGGTCACGAACTTCTGGGTATCGGCCATAAAGGCGTCGAGCGCGTTCTTGAGCGGGCTGTACCACTGGCCGTTGTACACGGCGGTGGCCCAATCCTGCTCGAGCTTGATCTTGGTCTTGAGCAGGTCGCCCTCGACGCAGATGTCTTCGAGCGCCTTGTGGGCGGTGATGAGCGTCAGGGCGCCGGGAACCTCATAGCACTCACGGCTCTTGAGGCCCACCAGACGATCCTCGACCAGGTCAAGACGGCCAAAGCCGTTATCGCCCGAAATCTTGTTGAGGGCGATGACGATCTCGGAGAGCTTCATCTTCTTGCCGTCGACGGCGACGGGCTTGCCGGCCTCAAACTCAATCTCGGTGTAGGTCGGGGTGTCCGGCGTGTCCTCGGGGTTCTTGGTCATAACCCAAGCGTCGTCGAGCGGCTCGTTCCAGGGATCCTCCAGGTGACCGCACTCAATGGCACGACCCCACAGGTTGTCGTCGATGGAGTAGGGGTTGTCGTTGGCACCCTCGGGAACCGGCACGTTGTGGGCGTGGGCATAGGCGACCTCGTCGGGACGGCACTTCAGGTCCCACTCGCGAACCGGGGCGATAACCTTGAGCTCGGGGTCGAGGGCCTTGACGGCGACCTCAAAACGGACCTGGTCGTTACCCTTGCCGGTGCAGCCGTGGGCGACGTAGGTCGCGCCAAACTCGTGGGCGACCTCAACAAGCTTCTTGGCAAGCAGCGGGCGAGACAGGGCGGAGAGCAGCGGATACTTGTTCTCGTACATGGAGTTTGCGGCGATAGCCTTGGTCAGGAACTCATCGGAGAACTCGTCGCGCAGGTCGAGCACCTGGCAATCGAGAACGCCCAGGTCGAGCGCCTTCTGCTTCTTGGCATCCAGTCCGGTCTCTTCCTGGCCCACGTTGCCGCAGACACAAACGACATCGAGATTCTTCTCGTCCTGGAGCCACTTGACACATACGGATGTATCAAGACCACCGGAATATGCGAGAACGACTTTTTCCTTGCTCATGGCTGTTTCCTTTCGCCCTTGGTAGCTAGTTAGAACATCGGTCAGTTGCAAGTCACCTTGAGGTCAAAAACCGTGCAATATCAGGTTATTCAGCAGAATGCATCACAGGCATGCCCTAGAAACATGCAGCTATGTCGTGCTTAAACCCAACGACCTCAAAATGACTCTGTTGAGACATTGCGCCCCATGCGGACAGAGACGATTGTTATCGTCGTCGGGAAATTGCGCGCTGGCGTCGGATGGCATTGTCTGCAGTGGTGATGATCTTTACGAGCTGCATCTGCCTCTCCTTTCACGTATCGCCGGGCGCAATTCAAATATCGCAAACGGTACCTTTTCCTCGGTAAACGGCTCTTTTGCCGTCTCCGTTTTCGATGTTCGTTATATTACGATAAAGTGCACGCTGCGCAAGCGACAAATTCAAATTTCTGAAAAGTTTTTTCATTAGTTTGTGAATTGCAGTGCAAATACGCACCATTCCTGCGAAAATACGCTCGACTGCTAGTTGATGGTTATAACGTCTGAAACAATCTCGAAACGAAAGGCGCATTTTTATGCAAACTTACGAATCGGACGCCAACATCGGCAACATTAAGCTTCTCGCCGTCGATATGGACAAGACGCTGCTGACCGACGAGCGTGTGCTGCCCCAGGGTCTTGATGAGCGCCTGGACAAGCTCGCCGACGCCGGCATCGTATTCTGCCCCGCCAGCGGACGTCCCGCCCCCAAGCTCGAAGAGATGTTCGAGGGCATCAAGAACCGCCTCGCCTTTTGTCCCGACAACGGAGCGTGCGTGATCTATCGCGGCAGCTATATCTATAAGAGCAATATTGACGTGGAGCTGTATCAGCAGGTCTTGAGCCGTGCCTCGGAGGATCCTCGCGCTGTCCCCGTCCTGTGCTGCTTCGACGAGTTCTACGTGCTTGCCCGCGACCATCAATACCACGACGAGATCAGCGTCTACTACAACACAATCAACTACGTCGACAGCTTTGAGGGCATTGATTTCGAGTCCAACAAGATTTCGGTCTTCTTCCCCGGCTACGACGCCGAGCCCGCTTTCCGCGAGACCTATAGCCCCGAGTTCTCGGACAAGCTCTACGTCACCAACGCCGGGCGCGAGTGGATCGACTTTATGAACCTGGGCGTCGACAAGGGCGCCGGCGTCGCTCACCTGTGCGAGCACCTGGGCATCGATATTGCCGATGCTGCCGCCGTGGGCGACACCTACAACGACATCCCCATGCTGGAGCGCGTCGGGCACAGCTTTATCGTGGACAATGCCGAAGAGCATATGAACGCGCACGCCAAGTGGCGCATTCCGAGCAACAACGACGGGGGCGTACTGACGCTCATCGACGCCATCTTGGCGGCTCGTTAATCTATCTCGTCGCCATGCCCGGGGCCGGCCGTTTGATTTTTGCTCGGTCAGGTCCTGGGCTCGCTCGAAGGCCACATTAAGTGGCCTTCGGCTCGTGCGGAATCTACAAAAATCAAACGGCCGGCCCCGGGCATGGCTACGTTGACTTGCTTGCCGCCTGGATGGCGTCTTGGCACCTAGATACTTGGCTGAATTTAATTGAACGAAGGGGGCTCCTTGTTGGCAAGGAGCCCCCTTCTGCTTTTGGTTACTTTGGGGTTGTTGATATGCCTTTATTTGGCATCGGCCCAGGTTATGCCGGTGCTGGCTTCGGCGATTAGGGGGACGCGGAGGTCCACTACGTGTTCCATAACGTCGCGGACCATGGCGGTGAGGCGCTCGACTTCGTCGACGGGGCACTCAAAGTCCAGTTCGTCGTGCACCTGTAAGATCATGTGGGCGGCAAAGCCCTCTTCTTCCAGGCGGCGGCTTACGCGGGCCATGGCGATCTTGATGATGTCGGCCGCGGTGCCCTGCATGGGATGGTTCATGGCCGTGCGCTCGCCAAAGCCGCGGAGTTGCGGGCTTTTGGCCTTGAGCTCCGGAATATGACGACGGCGGCCGTACATGGTCTCGGCGTAGCCCGTCTGCTTGGCGCGTGCCACCACGTTGTCGAGGAACGTGCGCACGCCCGGATAGGCCTCGTAGTAACGGTCGATCATGTCGCGTGCCTCGACCATCGAGATATGCAGCGACTGCGACAGGCCGTAGGCCTGCTGACCATACACGATGCCAAAGTTCACGGCCTTGGCGCGACTGCGCAGGTCGGGCGTTACCTCGGACACCGGCACACCAAACACGCGCGCCGCCGTCTCGGCATGGAAGTCCTCGCCCTCGTTAAAGGCGCGCACCAAGTGCTCGTCACCCGAGAGATGTGCCAGCAGACGCAGCTCTATCTGCGAGTAGTCCACCGCCAAAAAGACGCTTCCTTCGCCTGCCGAAAACGCCGTCTTGACGGTACGACCCAGCTCCGAGCGCGTCGGGATGTTCTGCAGGTTCGGGTCGCTCGAGGACAGACGCCCCGTTGCCGTGATGGTCTGGTTGTACGTGGTGTGCACGCGACCGTCACCACGGCGCAGCGGGCCCAGCGTATCCAGATAGGTGGACTTGATTTTGGACTTTTCACGCCAATCCAAGATCAGACGCACGATTTCGTGGTCGCGGGCAAAGTCGCTCAACACCTTGGCGTTGGTCGAATAGTAGCCGCGCTTAGTCTTCTTGAGGCCCTTGGTCGGAAGCCCCATCACATCAAAGAGCACATGCGACAGCTGCATGGGACTGCCAATATTAAAGGTCTCGTCACCCGCCAGGTCGCGAATGCTGCGCTCGACCTCGGTGATCTGGGTCGCCAGGCCCTCGGACAGATTACGCAGGCGGTCGGGATCCACGAGCATGCCCGCGCGCTCCATCTTGGCAAGCACCGGCACGAGCGGCATCTCGATGCCATCGAACACGTTGGCGGCATTCTCACGGGCCATGCACTCGCGCAACGGCGTCACGAGCGCCAGTGTCAGAGCCGCAGTACGGGCGGCAGGCGCTGGAGCGTCCTCGCCGGCACCCTCTGCGCCGCGCGCCGCAGGCAGCGCCATCTGCAGATACGTATCGGCCAGATATGCCTCATCGAACTCGGAGCGATCGGAATCCAGCAGATAGGCAGCGACCACGGTATCGAAGATACGCGTGGAATCGGTAGCGAGCGGATCCATGAGCTCGAGTTCAGAAGAATCGATGGGCGAAAGCTCGTGCAACAACGCCTTCATATCCGGGCTCGCCACGCGGCCCTCCACAAACAGGCGCGCAAGCACGCCGGCAATCACGCCGTGGGCGAAGTTGAAGCCATCGACTACGGCAGTGGTACCGCCGTCGCCCTCCTCGAGCGCGAACAGGCCCTTGGACGTCGCCAACCACAGCGTGCGCGTCAGTCCAAAGAGCGCGCCCTCTTCCTTGTCGTCGTCCACCACGGCGGCGACCCACTCGCCGGCATCAATCGCGCGGGAAACCTCAGCCGCAACGGCACCAAGCGCGTCGGCATCGCCGGCGGCTGCGCGAACCATCGCAGGTATCTCAAACACACTGGAGGCAGCAGCAGCCCCGCCCTCGCCGCCGATCAGCGCCAAGAAACGGTTCTGCATGGCGGTGATACCAAGCGTGCCCAGCGCCGCGGACACTTCGTCGGCAGAAAACGCCGGGAAGGACGTTTCGTCAAAGTCGAGCTCGACGGGCGCATCGGTGCGAATGGTTGCGACCTTGCGGCTCAGCAGCGCATCGTCGATGTGCGCACGCAGGTTCTCGCCCATCTTGCCCTTGACCTCGTCGGCATGCGCGATGACCTCGTCCAAGCTGCCGTACTGTGCGATGAGCGCGCTCGCCTTTTTGGGGCCGATGCCCGGTACGCCGGGAATGTTGTCCGACGTATCGCCCTTTAGACCGTAAAAATCGGGCACGAGCGCCGGCGTAATGCCGTGATACAGGTCGTCCACGCTCTCGGGCGTCATGATCGCCACGTCGGACAGGCCCTTGCGGGTCGAGACCACGTTGACGTGCTCGGTCACGAGTTGATACATGTCGCGGTCGCCGGTCACCAGCAGCATGTCGCAGCCGGCCTCTTCACCCAGGCGCGCCATGGTTCCCAGGATATCGTCGCCTTCCCAGCCCTCGGACTGCAGAATCGGCACGTTGAGCGCGGTGAGCAGCTCCTTGATCATCGGAAACTGCGCATGCAGATCGGGGTCCATGGGCGGGCGTTGCGCCTTATACTGCGGCAGCATCTCCATGCGCACGCGCGGTTTGCCCTTGTCAAACGCCACGACCACACCGTCGGGGTTAAAGGCATCGATCATCTTAAGAAACATGTTCAGAAAGCCAAAGATCGCGTTGGTGGGGCGACCGTCCGGCGCGTTCATGGTGAGCGGCACGGCGTGGAAGGCGCGGTGCATGAGCGAGTTGCCGTCGATAACGGCAAAGGTGCGGCGCTTGTCAGACATATTGAATACCTCGCTTTGGGCTGGGCACGGTTTGCTCACACCAGTTTACACGCTCCCCGCCCCGCGGCCACCGCACATCAGGCTTCCCTGCCGCCGCGGGCCCGCGCGTGATACGATGGCTCACGGTACATCAACCAGCACGATCGATCCGAAAGGAGCCTACGTCATGGAGCGTCCCTGCGCATGGAAAAAGTACACGCCACAGCAAGTCGAGGAACTCGAGGAGCTTTGCCGCGGCTATAAGCAGTTTTTGAGCGAGAATAAGACCGAGCGCCTGTGCGTCAAGACCGGCATCAAGATGGCCGAGGAGGCGGGCTACGTCGACTTGGAGACCGTGATTGCCGAGGGCCGCACGCTCAAGGCCGGCGACAAGGTGTACGCCGCCAATCACGGCAAAGACCTCATGCTCGTCAACCTGGGCACCGTCCCGCTCGAGCAGGGCTTTAACATCCTGGGTGCTCACGTGGACTCGCCGCGCCTGGACCTTAAGCAGAATCCCGCCTTCGAGGCCGGCGACATGGCCTACCTCGACACGCACTACTACGGCGGCGTCAAGAGCTACCACTGGGTGGCCTCCCCGCTTGCACTCGTGGGCGTCATCTGCAAAAAGGACGGCACCACCGTCGACATCAACATCGGCGACAAGGCAGACGATCCGGTCTTTACCATCTCCGACCTGCTGATCCACCTCTCGAGCGAGCAGATGTCCAAGCCCGCCAAGGACGCCGTCGACGCCGAGATCCTCGACGTGATCGTGGGCGGCCGTCCCGTCAAGTTTGACGAGAACGACAAGGACGCTCCCAAGGAGCCCGTCAAGCAGATGTTCCTGGACATCCTCAAGGAGCAGTACGGCGTCGAGGAGGAGGACTTCCTCTCCGCCGAGATCGAGGTCGTGCCCGCCGGTCCCGCCCGCGACATGGGCCTCGACCGCTCCATGATTTTGGGCTATGGCCACGACGATCGTGTCTGCGCCTATCCGTCCATGCTCGCCCAGATCGACGTCGCCAACGTGGAGCGCACGAGCATCACGCTCATCGTCGATAAGGAGGAGATCGGCTCCGTGGGTGCCACCGGTATGACGAGCCGCTTCTTCGAGAACACCGTCGCCGAGATCATGACGCTCGCCGGCGAGGATAGCCCGCTGGCCCTGCGCCGCGCGCTCGCCCGCAGCCGCATGCTCTCCTCCGACGTGTCCGCCGGTTTCGACCCGGGCTATGCCGGCAAGTTCGAGACGAAGAACGCCGCCTTTATGGGTCGTGGCCTGTGCTTTAACAAGTACACGGGCAGCCGCGGCAAGGGCGGTTCCAACGACGCCGATGCCGAGTACGTGGCCCTCGTCCGCGACATCATGGACGAGGCCGGCGTGGACTTCCAGACCTGTGAGCTCGGTCGCGTCAACGCGGGCGGTGGCGGCACCATCGCCTACATCATGGCCAAGTATGGCATGAACGTCATCGACTCCGGCGTTGCCGTCCTGTCCATGCACGCCCTGTGGGAGGTCGCCAACAAGGCCGATATCTACGAGGCCTACCGCGGCTACAAGGCCTTCCTCGAGCGCGCCTAATCCACCCCACCCATAACTTGCGGTGGAATACGGATTGATTTGGTCTTTCAATAGCCCAAGCAGACCGTATTCCACCGCAATTTCTTTATTTGCAGAGGAGAGTCCATGCTGCAGGTCATCGTTTCGCCCGCCAAGCAAATGCGCGCGGCACAAGATGCTTTTGAAGTTCAGGGGATTCCGCCCTTTGCGCGCGAGACCGCCCAGCTGCACCATGCGCTCTTGGACATCGAACGAACCGAAGGCGACAGCGGCCTACAAGCTCTGTGGAACGTCAGCAACAAGCTGCTGGGCCCTTGTCTCGACATTTTGCATGAGTTCGAGCCCATCTTGGGAAACGGCGATCTTGCCGATTCCGGTATCGCGCGCCGCATCTCCCCTGCCATCATGTCCTATCACGGCATTCAGTACCAGAGCATGGCACCCGAGGTGATGGATTCCGCGCAGCTCGCATGGCTGCAAGACCATCTGTGGATCCTCTCCGGCCTCTACGGGTGCGTTCGTCCCTTTCATGCCGTCGAACCGTATCGGCTGGAGATGGGCGCGAAGCTCGCCGTTGACGATACCCGAGACCTCTACGCGTTTTGGAGCGACAAGCTCGCGCGGGCTATCGCCCCGGCAGGCTCAAACACCACGATCGTCAACCTCGCCAGCGTAGAGTATGCCAAAGCCGTTCTGCCCCACCTCGCGGGCGACGCCACGGCCGTCACATGCCTCTTTGGCGAGGGTATCCGCAACGGGAAGCCCATCCAACGGTCGACCGCCAGCAAAAAGGCGCGCGGCTCCATGGCGCGGTGGATGGCAGAAAACAAGCTCGAGGATGCAAGCGAACTTACCGCATTCAACATCGGCTATCGACACATCCCCGAGCTTTCAGACAAAAACACCCTGGTTTTCATGAACGCGCAGGCACAATAGACCCGCCGTTTCCAAACACCTCGTTACTCCGCCAAGCCATCGGCCTTTGCAATCTCGCTCGTCGAGCCATCTTGGTAGGTAATCTTAACGTGCTCCACCTCGGATACCGCAGCGCCCGCCGGGGGCTCCAAGCGCCATTCCGTCAGCGCAATGTCCATGGTCGTGGGCACGTCCCCTTGATCTTTGAGCTTCACCGTCAGCGTTTTGAGCGTCGCATCAAACGTCACGCGTTCGATTTCTTCGCCCGGAATAGACCCGCCGCTCAGCTGCAGCTGCACAAACTCGTCGCGCGGATACCAATAGTCGCCCGGCGCGGCAACGGTATTGCCGCCCGTAACCTTCACTGTCATGATCGGCAGGGCATCGTCGGCCTCGAACTCCCATGCAGCGCCGCCGCGACCACCAAACGTCCAGATACAAAAGGCAATCACCAGCACGGCAAGCACCGCAAAACCAATCGCGACCAACCCATGGTGCGCACGGCTTTCCTCGGCCGATACATCCCATTGTGTCTCTCGATATAGATGCTTGTCTTCCATGTACGCCTCCCCACAGGCACGCTCGTTAGGCCAATCGTACCCATTCGAGCTATACTTGAGCCCATTACATAAACGGGGAGCTTGCAGGACAAGACGGCAGGCTGAGACTGGGCGCGCCCGCCCTGACCCGCAAACCTGATATGGGTAATGCCAACGAAGGGAGCCGTGCCAATGAGCACACAGACCGAGCCCAAGCTCGTCACGCAAATCGACTTCGCCCGTGCCGGGCAGATCACGCCGCAGATGAAGGAAGTCGCCGAGCGCGAGCATCGCGACCCCGAGTACATCCGCGAGCGCGTGGCCGACGGCCGTATCGCCATTCCCGCCAACATCGTGCACATCAAAAAAGGCATGCGCGCCTTTGGTGTCGGTGAGGGCCTGTCCACCAAGGTCAACGTGAACTTGGGCATCTCGGGCGACAAGGCCGATGCCGCCGAGGAATGGAAGAAGGTCAAGATCGCCGAGGACTACGGCGCCGACGCCATCATGGACCTCTCCAACTCGGGCAAGACGCGCCAGTTCCGCCAGCAGCTCATCGACGAAACGCCGCTCATGGTGGGCACCGTCCCCATGTACGACGCCATCGGCTACATGGAAAAGCCGCTGGTCAAGCTCACCAAGGACGACCTGTTCGAGGTCGTGCGCGCGCACGCCGAGGACGGCGTGGACTTTATGACCATCCACTGCGGCATCAACAAGTCGGTCACCAAGACTTTTAAGGAGACCGGCCGCCTGATGAACATCGTGAGCCGCGGCGGTTCACTGCTGTTTGGCTGGATGGAGGTCACCGGTAACGAGAACCCGTTCTATGAGTTCTACGACGAGTTGCTCGAGATTTGCCACGAGTACGACGTGACGATTTCGCTCGGCGACTCCTGCCGCCCGGGCTGTCTCTACGACTCCAACGACGCCACCGAGACCGCTGAGATGATCGAGCTGGGCAAGCTGTGCAAGCGCGCTTGGGCCGCCGGCGTCCAGGTCATGGTCGAGGGCCCGGGTCACATGGCGCTCGACGAGATCGCCGCCAACATGAAACTGCAGAAGCGCCTGTGCCACAATGCTCCGTTCTATGTGCTCGGACCGCTGGTGACCGATATCGGCGTGGGTTACGACCACATCACCGCCGCCATCGGCGGCGCCATCTCCGCCAGCTCCGGTGCCGACTTCCTGTGCTACGTGACACCGGCCGAGCACCTATGCCTGCCTAACGCCCAGGATGTGCTCGACGGCCTCATGGCCACCAAGATCGCCGCACACGCCGCCGATATCGCCAAGAAGGTGCCCCACGCCCGCGACATGGACGACAGGATGGGCCAGGCACGCCGCAAGCTCGACTGGGACGCCATGTGGAAGTGCGCGCTCGACCCGGTTACGGGCAAGAAGCGCTACGAGGAGTCCCCCGCCGCCACCGAGGGCACTTGCACCATGTGTGGCAAGATGTGCGCCGTCCGAACCGTCAACAAGATCTTCGAGGGCACCACGATCGACCTTGGCATGGAGGACTAGCCCTGTCGCCGCGGCCGCTTCTGGCGGCGAGCCGGTGCCTGTCAATTGTTGACGTGTGAACATTTGCTTGCATTTGCGTAAAGATTGCATCGCCCGCCCGGGTTCGACATAGAGTCGGCCCGGGCATCTTTATAATGCTGGCTTATAGACCCATTTGATTCCGACCGAACAAGGGAGCGAACATGGATCGCAGTAAGGTACCTGCCGTTCTATCCATCGCAGGATCCGATTCCAGCGGTGGCGCCGGCATTCAGGCCGACATCAAGACCATCACGGCGCACCGCCTGTATGCCGAGACGGCCATCACCGCCATCACCGCACAGAACACCCTGGGCGTCACCGCCGTGCAGAACATCTCCCCGGATATTGTCGCGGCGCAGATCGATGCCGTTTTTGACGATATCCGCCCCAACGCCGTCAAGATTGGCATGGTTTCCTCTGCCGAGATTATCGAGGTTATCGCCGACCGCCTGAGTGCCTGGAACGCACAAAATATCGTCGTCGATCCCGTCATGGTCGCCACTTCGGGCGCCCGCCTCATTGCCGAAGATGCCGCCGAGGCGCTCACCCGCCGCCTGTTCCCGCTAGCGACGGTTATCACGCCCAATATTCCCGAGGCCATGGCCCTGCTCGACTACGAGGTCGACTCCGAGCGCACGCAGCAAAATGCTGCCATGCTCCTCACCCGCCGCTTTGGTTGCGCATCCCTCGTTAAGGGTGGGCATCTTGTCAACGAGGCCAACGATGTACTGGCCGAACCCGCGCCACTCGATGACGAGGGCAACCATCTGGGAGATCCACTCACCACGTGGTTCCGCCACAAGCGCATCGAGACCGACAACACACACGGCACCGGCTGCACGCTCTCGTCCGCCATCGCCTGCGCGCTGGCGCAGGGCATGGATCTTGCCGACGCCGTCAACGCGGGCAAGGCCTACCTAACGGGCGCCCTCGCCGCCGGCTTTGACATGGGCAAAGGCTCCGGCCCCGTCAACCACATGTGGCAGTACTAAGATTCGCAGTCCAAAACCACCGCAAAGGGGACAGACACCTTTGCGGTGGTTCCCACAGACATCTCGATCCGTAACAGTTAGAGTCCATTTTTCGGCCCACCTGTTACAGATTGAGACATTCAAATTCTGCCGAGAAGATAATCTCGATCTGTAACAGTAGATCGGCAAAATCGACCCTAGATGTTACAGATCGAGACAAACGACCGATATCAACCTGAATAATCTCAATCTGTAACATCTAGCCCGTTTTCGGCCTTACAGCTGTTACAGATCGAGACAAACCAACGAAACAAGCCGCCGCAAGGGAAACTTTTGTACTGGTTTGGGGCTGCGCTACTCACCGAGCATCTCTTGGAGCTTGGCTGCCACGGCATGTCCCAAGCTCTCGTGGCCTTCGGGCATCATGTGCAGATAATCGATATCGCCCGGCTCGGCAAAGTCGGCGGCATTCAAAAAGTCGCAGCCAAACTGCTCAGCCACATGCGCGTAGTACTCACCAAAATGTTCCGAGGCTTCTACGGAATGCTCGTCAAAATCGGTCATATATACGTCGGCGATCTGCGGCTTAATCTTGATAGGCGCCATCAGCAGAATCCGTGGGCAGGGCGCGGCATCGGTCCAGGCAAACGCGCGGACGGCGCGAATCAGTGCCTGGCGCCACGGGCGATATCGGAGGCTGTCACGCCAAAGACCGTCTTGCAGTCGTTGGTGCCCAGCATAATCACGATCGCGTCCAGCGGCTTATGGGCTTCGAGCAGCATCGGCAGCGCGCGAATGCCGTTGAGGTTGGTGTCCAGATGGCACATATCGTCGCGCACCGTCGTGCGACCATTTAGGCCTTCCTCAATCACATGCCAACCCTCACCCAGGTCACGCTGCACCACACCGCACCAGCGCACATCCTGCGCATAGCGCACTGCGGTGCCGTCGCGCATACCCGCCGGATCATAGCCATAGGTGTTGCTGTCACCAAAGCACAGAACGTTTTTCATCTTGAGTTCCCCATTCCGTAAAAAGCCGACGGGAGCAATCCCTCCCGTCGGCTTGGCATATCACATCGCGCGCACCGCTTACAGGTACTTGCGCCAGTCGTCCTCGTCCTCATCGTCCTCGGCTGCTGCCTGGGCCTGCTCGGCGGCACGAGCGGCTGCGGCGCGGGCGGCAACCTGGGCATAGGACTCCTCGTTGCGCTCGGGGAAGTTTGCCAGCACGTGCTCGAACTTGGCAAAATCCTCGTCCCAGCGCGTAGAGGGCACGGCAAAGAAGACCTGCTTGACCTTGAAGTCGCCCGATGCGAGCTCCTTGCGGAAGAGCTCGGCCACGGCCTCGGCGTCAAAGCCGTTGTTCTCGCAGCCCCAAGCACCCAGTACGAGCTTCTCGCGGCCCAGCTCATCGCAGATAGCAAGCACAAAGCGAATGCGGTCGCGCAGGGCGTCAAGCAAGGCATCGTCGCTCACGCGGTACTCCTGGCGAGCACGCTTGGCGTTGGGTGCAGCGGCGACGATTACGTCGGCATAGGCGTGCACATGCTTGCGGTCGAAGCGCACCGCGGGCACCACCAGCGCACGGTTGCGGTACAGCTCACAGTTGATGTTGCGGCGACGGTTCTCGCCGTACCATTTACGCTGCTTATCAAGGACATTGTACAGGTACGAATCGGCGCACAGCGTGGCCTCCTGGCCCAGATAGCCCTGGATGTAGCCACCGCCCGGATTGGTGAACGAGGCAAAGGCAAGCACAGCCATGTCGCAGAACTGCGCGTAGCCTCGACCGTTATCCAGAATGGCCTGCGTGGCAGAGGCGTCGAGCACGGTGACCTCGGGCAGGACCGGAGCGGGCTCCTCGGCGGCAGGCGCGGGCTCGGCTTCGGTGGCCTCCTCGACGGGCTCGGGCGCCACCTCGGCATCGACCGCAGCCTCGACCTCAGCAGCCTCAGTAGCCTCGACCTCGGCAGCCTCGACGTCCTCGGCAGCTTGCTCCTCAGCAGCCGCTGCCTTCTGGACCCTGGTCTTCATCGCCGCGACAAAGCCGGCAGGCATACCGTCAAACTCGCGAACACCGGCAAGCGAACGCTCGATATCCTTGGCGCACGCTTCGGACACAGTTGCCACGTGACGCTCGGCGGCCTTGGCACGGGCCTCGCGCTTGGGATTGGGCTGACCCGCTCGGTTGGACCTGCGGTTACGGTTCCTGTTGTCGACGTCTGCCATACGTGGCCACCTTTCCTGTCGCTGCCGCTATCGGCTTTTTCCCATCCATGATACCCCGCCGCGCACAAAAAAGACGGCCCCGAAGGACCGCCTTTCGCATCGTTTTACCGTGTCCGGCAGGAAGCGTCGCAATGCCGCGCTTTAATCGCGACGGCCGAGGATGTTCAAAATGCGCAAAAACACGTTGATAATATCCACGAACAGGTTAGAGGCCATAAGCACGGCATTGGGCAGTGTGGGCGGCACCGTCGTGGCAACATAGGTGTCATAGCCAATAAACCCGGCGAACACCACGATCACGATCAGGTCGGTGATGGTCTGCGAGACGCCCATGAACATCAGCACGATCTCAACCAGAATCGTGGCAAGCAGAATGCCAAAACCGATGCCATATACGCGCTGGAAAAACTTGGGGAACGTCACGCCCAAGGCGCCAAAGACAAAGGTGATGGCGGCCGTGGCGATAAAGGCAGTGTTGATGGTGGGCAGGTCGTAGTTGGCAAGGCCAAACGACGCGGTCAGGCCAAAGGTGCTCGCAAAGATTACGTAGCCCACAAGGGACAGGCCCACGGACTGCTTACTGGCGGCGGCCGACATCATGACCATGCCGACGATGGTCAAAATAAACGAGCCAAAGACCAGTGGCAGGGCGGCGCCGCTCATCATCATGCGGGCAAACGCCATGGTGCTCGTAAAGTAAGCACCAGCGCCCATGGCACAAAAGCCCAAGAAGATGAGGGCAGACATGGCAAGATTATACGCACGCGGCGACATCTCCTTGGCACGGCTTGCGCCGGTTTCGATGGGGCCGTTCTGATAGCCCTGAATATCGTTCATAATTTCGTCCTTTCAAAAGCGCCGCGACAGCGCAGTAGCTGACAAGATTCCTGTCATTGTACCCGAATGCCGTACGTCCTTACCTACGGCGCTCGCCCTCGAGCGTGCGATCAAAGGCCCAGACCCACCAACGCATCACGTGTGCCTGCGAGCCGTCCGCCCGCTCGCGCGTCTGGTCCTCCAGATACAACTCGGTCGCGTGCCCGCCAAAACGCACCTTATAGGTCGCCGTACGAACACCGTGAACCGTTAAGCCAAAGCCCGTGGACGAGACAATCTCGTCAATCGTAAAGCAGCGACCGTCGACCCAGCAGACGGTAACCGGCACGACTTGTCCGCCCGCGAGGATGCGAGCCACGACGTCCACATACTGCTTGTGTACGCGCCGAGTTTTGCCGTCTGTCTGTCGATATTCCATGCCTCCTATTATCGAACGCATGTTTGCATGTTGTAAAGCGAACAGACTGTGGTTTTGGAGTGTCGTAGTAATCGCACGTGTCCGCATGGCGTATTAGCAAAAAGAACACCCGCGGTCAACAGGGCTAATATTCAATTTTAGTGCCAAAAAGTTCACTTCTCCCATCAGAACTCGGTAAAGAAGCCCACAGGAGGTGATACGATTTATCATGTTTTTGTAACGTGTCTGCAAACTTCGAGAAAGCCCATATATGGACGTAACGTTCTCAACCTTCCTCGGCCAAATTGTGTCGAACCCAGTCCTTGCCGTCACCGTGATCCTCGCGTTGGGCGCCATCTTCGTCAATGGATGGACCGACGCGCCCAACGCCATCGCGACCTGCGTCACTACGCGTTGCATGCCCGCCCGCGCCGCCATTCTCATGAGCGCCGCATTCAACTTCCTCGGCGTGCTCATCATGACGCACTTTAACGCGAGCGTCGCCAACACCATCTCACATATCGTCGACTTTGGCGGAAACAGCACCATGGCGCTCGCCTGCCTATGCGCGGCGCTGTTCTCCATCGTCGTCTACGGCGCCACAGCGTCGCGTTTTGGCATCCCCACCTCGCAAAGCCACAGCCTTATCGCCGGCCTGACCGGTGCCGCCATCGCCCTCGGCGGTGCGAGCAGCGTCAACGTCCACGAGTGGATGAAGGTCATCTACGGCCTGGCGCTCTCCATCGGCCTGGGCTTTGTCATGGGCTGGGTCCTGTGCAAGCTCGTCTCGATTCTTTTCGCCGCCGCCAACAGGCGACGTGCCAATGTCTTCTTTAAATACGCTCAGATCGCGAGCGCTGCGGCCATGAGCTTTATGCACGGCGCGCAGGATGGACAGAAGTTCATCGGCGTGCTCTTTTTAGGTGTGGCCTTTGCCAGCGGCCAGACGAGCGTCGGCGATGCAGGCATCCCCATCTGGATTATGCTGCTGTGCTCGGCCACTATGGGTATCGGCACCAGCGTGGGCGGCGAGCGCATCATCAAGTCCGTCGGCCAGAGCATGGTCAAGCTCGAAAAGTACCAGGGCTTCTCCGCCGACCTGGCGGGCGCCGCAAACCTGCTGCTTGCCACCCTTACCGGCATCCCCGTGTCCTCCACCCACATCAAGACCTGCGCCATCATGGGCGTCGGTGCCGTCAAGCGCCTTTCGGCCATCAACTTCGGTGTCGTCAAGGACATGATGTTCACCTGGTTCTTCACCTTCCCCGCCTGCGGACTCATCAGCTTTGTCATGGCCAAGCTGTTCATGATGTTCCTCTAGTCAAACCGAACGTCCATCCGGACTGCATTACCTCGCCCGCCCATCTTCACCTCGAAAGGACCACCCATGGCAAAGAAACCCGATTCGTTCTACTTTGACAACTACGTCGCCTGCGCCGACCTAGCCGTCCAGGCCGCAGAGCTGCTCACCAAGATTTTTGAGAACTTTGACCCTGCGCAGATCCACGACATGCTCGATAAGATGCATGCGATTGAGCATGCGGCAGACAAGAAGCACCACGAGCTCGAAGACGCCTTGCTCACCGCCTTTATCACCCCTCTTGAGCGCGAGGATCTAGACCTGATGAGCTGCTCGCTCGACACCGTGCTCGATCGTATCGAGGGCGTCGTGCAGCGCGTCTACTTCACCAACATTCAGAGTATCCATCCCGACGCCATCGTCATCGCCCACAAGGTAACCGATGCCTGCCGCGCCATGAAGGACCTGATGGTCGAGCTTCCCAACTACCGCAAGTCCAAGACCCTGCGCGAGCTCGTCATCCAGATCAACACCATCGAGTCCGAGGCCGACGAGCTCTACATCAACGCCATGCGCAACCTGCACGTTAACGGCAAGGACCCGCTCGAGGTCATCGCTTGGCGTGACGTGTACGCCTTCCTGGAGTACTGCGCCGACTGCTGCGAGAATGTGGCCGATGTCGTGGATTCGATTGTCATGAAGAACAGTTAATTGGGGGTACGTGTCCCGGCGGCGAAGGGCCGGCACCTGTTTGCTTTCTCACTCCGGCTGCATGGCAGAGTCGTTCGAAAGTAAACAGGTGCCGGCCCTTCGCCTTACGTACCACCATTGGGAACTTTGGCTGATACTTTGAAAGCGATGGGGCTTTTGTTGGCGGGGCCTTTGGACCCGATTGGGAACTTTGGGACCGCCTTAAACGTTTGGGTGGATGGGGCTTTGGGTACCCTTTGTTTTACTTTGGATTGATTCGTTGAATTTGGAGGTCTTGGTTGTGAGTTATTTGGATCTGGCTCGGGATCGGTATTCTTGTCGTTCTTTTGAGAATCGTTCTGTGGAGCAGGCTGTGGTGGATGCCATTGTTGAGGCTGGGCGTATTGCTCCTTCTGCTTGTAATAATCATCCAACCCGTGTGATGGTGTTGGATACGCCTGAGCTTCTGGAGAAGGCAGCTGCTTGTCAGCCTCGGTTTGCTCGTGATGAGTCTATCTTTGGCGCTCCGCTTGTCTTCCTTATTTGCAGCGTTACCGGTGATGCTTGGGTGCGCCCGTATGACCAGATGAATTCTAGTGAAATCGACACCTCAATCGTGTGTGATCAGATGATGATGGAGGCCACCGAGCAGGGCCTGGGAACGTGTTGGGTATGCCATTTTAAGCCCGAGGTGGCACAGGAGCAGTTCAACCTGCCCGAGGGCGTCTATCCCTATCACATGCTCGTCTGCGGATATCCTGCCGACCACATCGCCGATTCCGAGCATCGCGAGGCCCGTACCATTCCCCTCCCCAACTTCCTCCTCAAGTAGTTTTTTTGGCACATGCCCTAAAACCTACCTTTTACCGCTCACCCATTCGCCGAGTTCTGCGCCACAATGTGCAGGGCCCGGTTTTTTATGTTGCGCGCCCCTGCACAGTCATAAAAAAGGACCCGCAAGCTACGGGTCCTTTCTAGGCACTAAATTGTAGGCCGAATGTTAGTCCAGGTCGTCGACAGCAAAGTTGTCGATCGGGGCGAAGGGGTCGGCCACGGGGACAACCGGGTCAGCGACGGGCAGCGGCTCAGCGGGAACAGTCACTGCAGGAGAAGCGGCAGAACCGACCGGCGTGGAGGCCATGAGGTCGGCCGGGAAGGAGTTCTGGGCATCGTCCATGAAGTGCTGGATGAGCTTGAGATACTCGGCCTTGAACTCCTCACGGGAAGCTTTGAGACGATCGATCTCCTCGAGCTCGGCCTGCTTTTCGGTCAGAGCCTGGCGGATGACCTCGCGGGCCTTGGCGTCAGCCTCGTTGCGGATACGCTCAGCGTTCTCGTTGGCATCGTTAACGATGGTCTCAGCGGTCTGCTGGGCAGCGATCAGGGCAGCGGAAATCTGGCGCTCCTGAGCGGAGAAGTCAGGGGCGGGAGCAGCCACGGGGGCGGCAGGAACGGCCTGCGCGGTGGCATCCTGAGCCTGGGCAAGCTGAGCCTGCGCATCGGCAAGCTGCTGCTCGGTAGCAGTCAGACGACCCTTAAGGTCGACGATCTTAGCGAGCATAGCGTCAACCTCGGAGGACAGCGTCTCCAAGAAGACGTCGACCTCAGCAGGATCGTAGCCACGCTTGGCCTCAGAGAAAGTCTGAGCCTGGATGTCTGCAGGGGTAATAGCCATAACAAGTCTCCTTTTTCATCGCCTTGGCGCTACACGCCCGACGTAAGTTACTAAGTCAGTTCTACACGAGTATACCTATAAGAAGCTGCAGAACCAGCCTCTGCACCAACTGCAACGCAATAATCGCAACGACCGGCGAAAAATCGATACCGCCCATCGGCGGGATGAAACGACGGAACAGGTTGAGCCACGGACCGCACACGCTATCAAGCACCGCGGCAATATCCTGAAGCAAACCACCCTGCTTCATGGGAATCCACGTCATAAAGCAGTAGACGACAATGAGCGTGGAATAGAAGTTGAACAGCGTATTGACCAGCTGGACGATAGTGTAGATGTTGATGGGAATCTCCTCGTCTTGTCTTTACTTAAGGTAGCCGTCGGCACGAAGCTTCTTGAGATCGGAATCTTTGACCTCGCAACCGGCGGGCAGCACCATGAACACGCGGTCGCCCACCTCCTTGACCGTGGCACCCAGACCGCAGGCAAAGCCGTAAGAGAAGTCCAAGACGCGCTTGGCAACTTCGGTGCGTACGCCCACAAAAATCAGTGCGACAGGCTGCTTGGTGCGAACGCGGCGCACCACGGTCTCCACGTCGTCATAGCTCTCGGGGCGCAGGACATAGGCCGGCAGCTGCGGTGTGGCGTTGATGATATTGCTCGCATAGGCCGAGGCATCGCTCGGTGCAGGCGCAGGCGCAGCGGCGGCACGGGCGCGGGTGTTCTCGGCGTAGCTCGACGGCGTGTCATAGGCACCAGGACGATAACCGCTCGCAACACTGTCCTGCGAGCGCGAAGGCGGGTTATACGTCGTGGCATGGCGGGAGTCATCGCCGACCAGCTGCCCGGAGCGTGTATACACGGCAACCGACTCAGCTTCACCACGGCGCGTCTGACCAAGCAGGCCGTTGCTCGGCTCGTCTTGGGTGTAGAAGCCCTCGCCCGAAGCACCGCTGTAGCCGTTGCCCTGATAACTATCGTCATAGCCGTCATCGTAGCCGTAGTCGTCGTCCTGGCCATAACCCTGGTCGTAACCCTGTTGGCCGCCCAGGTGCATCTTATTTTTAATCTCGTCAAGGAAGCCCATGGTTGTGTCCTCTCGCGGTTTAGTGCAGGCGCCCCGATAATCAGTGCGCACTTCAGAGCCTTATTTTACTGCAAACTCCGGGCTAAATACTACCCTGCCCAGGCGAACGAGCGTAGAGCCCTCCTCAAGGGCAGGCTCAAAGTCTTCGCTCATGCCGCAGGAAAGCTCAGTCAGGTTCAAATCGGGATGCGCCGCCTCCAGCTCATCCCTCAGCTCACGAAGCCCCGCAAAGGTGCGGCGTGCCACATCCTTATTCCCCCGGGGCGCCATAGTCATAAGCCCCTGTACGCAAATTCCCTCAAGTTCTGCAAGCTCACCCGCGGCGGCGCGAATCTCATCGGGTGAAAAGCCTCCCTTCGACTCCTCACCACTCACATTGACCTCAATGAGCACACGCTGGGGGCCGACGAGCTCGCCTGCCTCAATCTTGCGAACAGCACGGCTCGAGATCGCCTGCGCCAGATGCAGCGAACCCACCGAGTGAATCAGCTCGGCTGAGCACAGCACCGCATTGATCTTATTGGTCTGCAGGTTGCCGATCATATCGAAGCGCACCTCGGGCAGCTCCGGATGCTCCGCCAGACCCGTGAGCTTGCGAACCAGCTCCTGCGGGCGGTTCTCGGCAAAATGGCGATACCCCGCCTGGATGGCGGCAACGGTCTCATCGACACCAACGGTCTTGGACACGGCAATGAGGCTCGCGGCGTCGTGGGGACGGCCCGCGCGATCGAGCGCCGCATAAAAACGTTCCAGAATCTGCTCGCGGCGAGCGCGCATCAAGTCCAAATAGTTATCCATTGCCAATCGCCTCCGCTGACAGCCAAACAAGTAGTCCCATGCTAACGCAAGAGCGCGGCCCCGCATGTGCAAGGCCGCGCTCACTTAGGTATTTACAATCTTTCGACGAACGGGGTTACTTACTCCTCGTCGTCCTCGCCATCGTCCTCATCCTCAAGATGATCGAGCAGGTAGCGAAGACCCTCGCTGACCTCGTTAACGGGCACCTTGGCAACGTAGCGTGCATCGACGGCGGGCCTCATGATAACACCCTCGCCCGAAGGCACGCGCATGCTCTCGAGCTCATCCTCATCAGTGCAGGCGATATCACCGGCAGTCATACGCTGTCCGGTCAACAGGAAGGTCAGACGGCAGGCGGCATCGATGGAAATCGAGGCGATGCGATCGAGATAGCGCGATACCATGATGGCGCGGCGCAGGTCGTCATAGTTGCTGTCGTCGTCCATAAAATCGCCCGTGTCCATGCGGTTAAAGGTGCGGAAGAACTTCTCGTAGGCGGCGTGCACTGGCTCGTCCTCGACGGCCAAGTTGCAGATGATGGACATGTCGTTGGTGACGAGCGCAGAAAGCGAAGAGCCCAGCACCTGGTAGACGGCCTCAGCCTCGGCCTCGACCGTGCCGACAAGCTCCTTGGGCAGCGAGATGTCGGCCTTGATCATATGACGCGTGGCGCGGCAAATCTGGCGAACCTTATCGGTCATGCGCTGCAGGTTAAAGTCGACGTAGATGATCGTCTGCAGCAAGCGGAAGTCGGAGGCGACCGGTGACTGCGTGGCAATCAGGTTGTAGCAGACGGCCTCCAGGTTGGCGCAGCGTGCGTCAATCGAAAGCGTGCGCTTCTTGGTCTTGGTGGCGAGCTTGCGGTCGTCGGTCACATAGGCCTTCACGGCATCGTGGAGGGCCAGATCGACGGCCTCGTAGATGCTCAGCATCTCGTGACGGGCCTCGATGAGCTGACGGGAAAACAGTTTGCGCATGGTTCACTCCAATCAGTTGGGTGCGGTCATGCCGCCCGCACAGTGAATACGCACCGGACCAGATCCGATCGGCTTGGGACTAGTCGCACCGATCAGCCAAAGCGGCCGGTGATATAGTCTTCCGTCCGCGAGTCCACCGGGCTGGTGAAGATCGCGTCGGTTTGACCATACTCGATGAGCGTAGCGGGCTCGCCGGCAACTTCCTGCAAGAAGAATGCGGTGTAGTCGCTAATGCGAGCTGCCTGCTGCATTGAATGCGTGACGATGATGATCGTCATCTCGGGCGCCAGCTCGGCCATCAGATCCTCGACCTTAGAGACGGACGTGGGGTCGATGGCGGAGCAGGGCTCGTCCATCAGAAGGACATCGGGTTGCACCGCAAGCACGCGCGCGATGCACAGACGCTGCTGCTGACCGCCCGAGAGCGCCAAACCATCCTTGTTGAGCTGATTGGATACCTCTTTCCAGAGGTTGGCGCGCTTGAGCGATTCTTCCACGATGTCATCGAGGTCACTTTTGCTAGTCACGCCCTGCAGACGAGGGCCAAAGGCGACATTCTCGTAGATGGATTTAGGAAACGGGTTGGGCTGCTGAAAGATCATGCCCACGCGACGACGGAGATCGACCGGGTCGACACCCTCGGCATAGATATCGTTGCCGTCGAGCGTCATGGTGCCCTCGACGCGCGTGCCCTCGATCAGGTCATTCATGCGGTTGATGCAGCGCAAAAACGTCGACTTGCCGCAGCCCGAAGGGCCAATGAAGGAGGTGATGGCGTTTTTGGCGATGTTGAGGTCAAGCCCCGTCAGCGCATGAAAGTCACCGTACCAAAAGTTGAAATCCTTGGCCGTAATGGCCGCTTGCTCCAGCGTGGGAGCGGACTGATAAACGGACATGGGACTCCTTAACTAGCGACGCTTGCGCGACAGGAAGCGCGCAAACAGGTTGAAGGCCAAAATGATCACCATCAGCAAGAGCGCGGTGCCGTAGGCTGCGTTCATGTTGATGCCGTCGTTGGCAAGCAGGTACAGGTGAACCGTCATGGGGCGGCCGGAATCGAGCGGCGAAATAGGTAGATTGATGGCTTGGCCCATGGTGTAGAGCACCACCGCGGTCTCGCCGATGGCACGGCCGATGGCAAGGACGATGCCCGTGGCAATACGGCCAAAGGCAGAAGGAAGCACGATCTTGGAGACAACCTGCCACTTGGTGGCGCCCAGGCCGTACGCGCCCCAACGGATATAGCGCGGAACGGCGCGAATGGCCTCTTCGGTGGTGCGCATGACGATGGGAAGCATCAAGAGCGCAAGCGCCAGAGCGGCCGAGACCATCGAAAGGCCCAGGCCCATAGCCTCGACAAACAAGGCGTAGCCAAACAGGCCCATAACGATGGAGGGCACCGAGGCCAAAGCGTCAGCAGCGTAGCGAATGAGCTCGACGACCTTGCCCTGCTTGGCGTACTCGGCCAGATAGACGGCTGCCAGCACAGCGATCGGCGTGCAGATAAGCATGGCGAGCGCCGTCACGTAGATGGTCGAGACAATCGTAGGCCAAATGCCGCCCTCGGCGTTGACACCCTGGGGCCAACCGAAGATAAAGTCGAGCGAAATATGCGGTAAGCCATTAACAACCACGTAGGCGATGATAGCGACCAGCACAAGCGTGGTGATGTAGGCCGCGGCGCGGAACACGCCGAGCATGATCTTGTTTGACAGGTCCTTGTTGATACGGCCCTTCTTACCGTGGGAAAGGGCACGCTTGATGCGCTCGCGCGACGAGGTCGTATCGACCGTCGTGTCAACGGAATCGGACATAGCCTACCCCCTCTTCTTCTTGGAAATCAGACGGACGATGCCCACCAGCATGGCGGAGATGATAAACAGGACCACGCCCATGCCGAACAGAGCCGAGCGGTGCAGACCCGAGGAATAGCTCATGTCGAGCGCGATCTGGCTCGTGAGCGTCGAGATGGGGCTCGCAATGCTGTCGGGAATAACCGGGGCGTTACCTACGACCATGAGCACGGCCATGGTCTCGCCGATGGCACGGCCCATACCCAGCACGATGGCATCAACGATACCCAGCTTCGCGGCAGGTAGCACGACCTTATAGATGGTCTGCCACTTTGTGGCGCCCATGGCATACGATGCCTCGCGAATGCCCATGGGAATGGAATTGAGAGCATCGATGGTGAGCGTGGTGATGGTAGGGACGATCATGATGGCGAGCACAAACCACGCCGTCAGCGCACCAAAACCAAGGCCGCCGGTCAGTTGTGCGATAAACGGGCGGATGATGATCATGCCAAAGAAGCCGTAGATGATGGAGGGTATGCCCGCCAGCAGGTCAACGGCGGGGCTGATGAGCTTGCGCACGCGCTTGCTGGCAATCTCGACCAGGTAAACGGCCGTACCCACGCCCAGCGGCACGCCCATGGCGAGCGCACCGACGGTCACCAGACCCGAGCCAGCAAGCAGCGACAAGATGCCGTAGTGGCCCTCGGAAGGCGCCCACGTAAAGCTAAAGAAGTCAGCCAGACCGATGTCAGTAAAGACGGGCAGCGCCGAGTACGTGGTAAAGACAAAAATCAGGATGACGGTAACGACCGCCAAGAACGCGCAGGCAAAGAAGATCCACTGCAGCGCCTTCTCCTTGATATAGGTACTGCGCGATACGAGCGCCAGCTCGCGCTTCTTGGGCGTCTGAACATTCTGCTCAGTCTGGGAGTTTTCCTGTGCTTCCATGCTACTCACTCCCCTTCTCGTCGTTGGTGACGGGAATAAAGCCCGCCTCGCGAATCTGCTTGTCCATCTTTTCGGACGTCACATAGTCGATGTAATCCTGCGCCTGCTGCGAAGGCACACCCTTCACAAAGAAGTAAAGGTCGCGCGAGATGGGATAGCCGCCACTCGCGACCGTCTTCTCGGACGCCTCAACATGATTGACCGAGACGGCCTTGACCGAGGTCTTGGCGTTGAGGCTATCGACGAAGCCCAGCGAAATGTAGCCGATGGCCCCACGCGAACGAGATACCACGTCGCGCACCTGGCCCGTACCCGAAAGAACAGCCGAGCGGCGATCGAACGGCGTGCCATCCATCACGATGGTACGGAAGGCCTCGCGCGTACCGGACGCCTCGTCTCGGTTGATGACCTGAATCCTCAGGTCCTCGCCACCGACCTCTTTCCAATTGGTAATCTTGCCGGCGTAGATATCGCGGAGCTGCTCGGTCGAGAGGTTATCGACGGGGTTGTCGTCGTTCACGATGACCGCAATACCGTCGTGGGCAATGACGATGGGAGTCAGGCCCAGATCCTGTTCGTCGGCATTGAGTCCACGGGAGGAGCTGGCGATATCGGCCGTGCCGGCGCTGACGGCCTCGATGCCAGCGGAAGAACCCAAACCGGAAACGAGCACGTCGATGCCGGTCTCCTCCTTAAAGCCCTCGGCCGCAATCTCGGCGATAGGAAGGCAGGTCGTGGAGCCGGCCACGGTAATGGAAGAGCTAGAAGATCCCGAAGAACAGGCGCACAGCGTAAGCGTAAGCACAGCGGCGCTCAGGACCGATACGATCTTTCTCATAGCATCACGCCGATCGCAGCATGGCGCCCACAGGTGCCGTCCTCGTTACGGTAGGAATAAAAGCGGTCGTTCTGACGCACGGTCGAAAGCTGGGTATCCACGATATTATCCGCGTCGACACCGACATCTACCAGCGCCTCGCGAATGGCAGCGGAAAGATCGAGCATGCGAGAGGTATTCGCATCGATGCAAGAGAACTCGGCGGCAAAGCGATCCATGAGTTCCTGGGATACCTCATATTCGTCACCCAAGATATGGGGGCCGATATAGGCGGAAACGTCGCTCGCATCGCAACCGGCAGCATCGCAAAGCGCCTGGCACGCCTTGGCGGAAATACGTGCAATCGTGCCCTTCCAACCGGAGTGCACCACGGCAAATCCGCCGGGGGCCACCAGCACCACGGGAACGCAGTCGGCAAAGCAGAGCAGCACGGGCACGTTATGCGCCGTGCAGACGATGGCATCACAGCCCTCGGCAATCTGCTCGCGAACGTCCTCAAGGTCATCGGCGCCGTTCGAGGTCACCGCAACGATATGATCACCATGGACCTGATTGGGAACGAGCAGGTTGTGCTCACACTCGGCGGCACCCATAGCCTCGAGCGCACGACGACGATTTTCTTGAACAGCAAAGGGGTCATCGCCAACATGCGAGCCCAAGTTGAGTGAGGAGTACGCATCTTCGGAAACGCCACCGGCACGCTCGGTGAAGGCAAAGCGAACATCGGATGTCGCGCCCTCCACCAACGTAACTCCATCATGGTCGACACGCGAAACTTTGTCCGCACGTGCTGCCATACTAAAGCCTCCTAATAACACAAGTACCGCGGCATCGCCGCTACAGCCCGCGTTTATACGGCTGTCATACTTCTCTAAAAGGATACCTGCTGCGCTGGAGGCAATCGTAAAGGGAACGTAAAGAGATTGGAGGTTCTAGTTTACAAAGTCGAAATAAAAAGGGCGCGTCCATACGGACACGCCCCTGTGCACAACAATGCAAAGAACGACTTAGAAGCTACCACGCTTCAGGAAGTCGGGAAGCTCGAACTGATCGTTGCCGAAGTTAGGAAGCTCGGTGCCACCGACGTTGCGGGTCGGAGCGGCCTGAGCCGGGCTCGTGGCAGGAGCGGTGCGCTGCGGCTCAGCGGAGGCAGCGGCCTTGCTCTGAGACTGCTGAGCAGCAAAGAGCTCGTCCTGACGGTTGACGTTGGAGTCGGAGAAGCCCGTAGCGATGACGGTGATACGCACCTGATCGCCCAGGGACTCGTCGACAACGGTACCGAAGATGATGTTGGCCTCGGGGTCGACGGCGTTGGCGACAACGTCGGCGGCGTCGCTGATCTCCTGGATGCCCAGGTCCTTGGAACCGGCGATGGAGAGCAGCACGCGCGTGGCGCCATCGATGGAGCTCTCGAGCAGCGGGCTGGAGATGGCCTGCTGGGCAGCGTCGACGGCACGGGTGTCCCCAGAAGAGGTACCGATACCCATCATGGCGGTACCGGCCTGCTTCATGATGGTCTTAACATCGGCGAAGTCCAGGTTGATGATACCGGGGACGGTGATGAGGTCGGTGATGCCCTGGGTGCCCTGGGAAAGGACGCCATCGGCAATCGCGAAGGCCTCGAGCATGGTGGTCTTCTTCTCGGCGATGTCGAGCAGCTTATCGTTAGGGATGACGATCATGGTGTCGACGCAATCGGAGAGGGTCTTAATGCCCTCCTCGGCGCTCTTCTTGCGCTTGCGGCCCTCGAAGGTGAAGGGCTTGGTCACGACGGCGACGGTCAGCGCACCGACCTCGTTCATCGCGATATCGGCAACGATGGGAGCAGCGCCGGTACCGGTGCCACCGCCCTCGCCGCAGGTGATGAACACCATATCGGCGCCAGCGAGCGCCTCGGCAATGTCGTCGCGGGACTCATCGGCAGCCTTGCGGCCAACCTCGGGGTTGGCGCCGGCGCCCAGGCCGCGGGTAAGGTCGGTGCCGATGTGCACCTTGATATCGGCATCAGAGATCGCGAGTGCCTGAGCATCGGTGTTGATGGCAACAAACTCGACGCCGCGGATGCCCTCTTCGATCATTCGATTGACCGCGTTGGTACCGCCGCCGCCGACGCCGACCACCTTAATGACGGCAAGGTAGTTGTTGATCTCTGTCTCGTGCATGTCGGTCCTCCGAACAAAGGTTATAGCCATAGCATGGGTCGACCCCTGCGCACATTAACCTTCAGGTTGAAAGTAAATGCAAAGGTAAACCGTATTATGTTTGCACATTATGAACGTATCAGTCAAATAATTGACCGTGAAAACCAAACAAACCAGATAAACGGCGTGGTATGGCCCCTCAACAAAGCATCAACCAGCGCTACGAGGTCGGAGCGTTCCTAAATGTGTAGTTGCCCGGAGAGCGCACATTGATATACGTTACGCCCTCTACCTGCGAAAGCAGCTTGGTGACTACGCGCTCCTTCTTGACGATATCGTTCGAATCACCCAGCGACACCTCAATGCCGTTATTGAGGTTTGCCGAGATGGCTTCGACCGAAGGCGTGGAAATATCCTTGACTTGTCCCAAGAACTCGCTCGAAAAACCACGCACATAATCCAAGCCAGCCTTAACGGCCTTGGAGCTCACCGCCTGGCCGGAAACCGGAGCGACATCCGCCGAGACATCAGTCAACAACACCGCGCCATAGTGCTTAGCGAGCGCCAGCGCGGCATCAATGCCGGTCAGGGTATTTGAGCCCTGCCCCGTCGTGATGACGTTGCCCTGGTCATCCACTTCGACCGACGTCGACAGCGGGGCGATCCAGGTGTCATCATCCCCGATGGCCCAGGCAAGGTCATCGGAGCTGATATAGGCAATTGCGATGACCTTGCGCTCCATAGGCGTAATGATGAGCGTATGCGGGAACTGACGCTGGACATCCACGCCCGAGACCCACGGGTTCTGCTTGAGGTCCTCGGTAATCTGGTCGGGATCGACGTTAAAAAGCGACGTTCCCTCGGGCAAATCGATCAGCTGGATAGCATCGTGCTTCGTCACATGCTCGCTGCCTTGAATCTGAATATCAGTGGCGGTAAACAATCCAGAGTTAATCACCACGATGGCAACGACGACGAGCACGGCCAAGACGGCCAAAACGCCGCCCACGATTTTGCCTTTGCCTGTAACGACAGAAGCGGCGTCTGATGTTTTATTTGCCATCGCCCTAAGTGAAGACAACGGGTTGACGCCTTTTTTACCCGAAGGCTTCTTGGCGGTAGCCGGCACCGATGTCAGCGAGCGCGGTTTCGATGCGCCCAGCGTGCGACCCGGACGCGCCGCCTTAGTTCCTGCCGAGGGCTTAGGAGTTGCCATGGGACGGGCAGGCTTGGCGCCCATAACAGGCTTTGACGTCACCGAGGGACGCGAGGACTTTTTTGCGGCCGGACGATTACCGAGCTGCGAGCCGACAACCGGACGACGGGTCTGTCGAGCATGCCCGACAGACTTAGAGTGCGCGACGGTATTGCGTTGAGGTTTGGCAGGCGCGCCGGAACGCCCTCCGGCGCGGCGGAAGGTGGGTTTCGATGCTCTAGAAGCCGAGGAATTTAACTTCCGGTCTGAGCTCGATGCCATACGCCTCCCTCACCTTTCCGTGCACATGTCTGATAACCGCGGCAACGTCATCGGCCGAGGCAGTTCCGTTATTAACGATAAAATTAGCGTGAACGGGCGAAACTTCCGCGCCGCCAATCGAAAAACCCTTTAATCCACAATCCTCGATAAGCTTGCCCACACTCGCATCGGGCGGGTTACGAAAGACCGACCCGCAGGATGCGCGACCCATGGGCTGCGTACGTTTGCGCCTCGTCAGGTACCGCTCCATGCGCTCGCGAATGTCGGCCTTGGGCGCCGGTTTAAGCTTGAGCACGCACTCGAGGATGATCTCATTGCGGGGAAGGTTACATTCGCGGTAGCCCCAAGTGATCTCGGACCCCGCATAATGCTTGATACCGGATGCCGGGTCAAACGTTACGACATCCTCAACCAGCGAGCCAATCCACTCGGTCCGTGTGCCGGCATTCATAGATATCGCACCGCCGACCGAACCAGGGATGCCAACGGCAAACTCAAGGCCCGAGAGGCTACGCGACAGGGCATCGTTGACCAGGCGCGCAAACATCACACCCGCACCGACCGTCAGCGTACAACCGTCATCGGCAACAACCGTGCGCTGAAACTCACGTCCGAGCGAAATGACGGCACCGCGATAACCGCCATCGGCAACCAGCAGATTGGAGCCCTTGCCGATGATGACCCACGGCACCTGCTCGCGATCGAGCACCGCCACGGCGCGGCGGAGGGCATGATAACTATGGCACGTCACAAAGAGGTCGGCCTTGCCGCCGATACGATAGCTCGTATGACGCGCAAGGCGCTCGTCCTCGATCACATCCGTGTCGATCATGCCCGAGAGCGCCATGACGGCGTTAAACAGACCCATTAGACTTAAGCGTCTTTCTTGGCAGTCAGATACTCGATGAACTCGGGACCGACGGTCGTAACGTCACCGGCACCCATAGTGAGCAGCAGGTCGCCCTCGCCCACCATCTGCTCGAGCTCCTGATTGAGCTCAAGACGGCTGGAGCAATACACGACCTCCTTGCCAGGATGCTTGGCGCGCACGGTATCGGCGAGCATCTTAGAGGTGACACCCGGAATGGGCATCTCGCCAGCCGAGAACACATCAATCAACAGCAGTTTATCGGCATTGGCAAATGCATCGGCAAAGTCGTCGCACAGGGCCTGCAGGCGCGAATAGCGGTGCGGCTGGAACACGACGTCGACGTGCTTGTAGCCCAGCGACGAAGCGGCAGCAAGCGTCGCCTTGATCTCGGTGGGGTGATGGCCGTAATCATCGACCACGGTGATGCCATCGATATCGCCCACGTGGGTAAAGCGACGGCGGACGCCCTCAAAGCTCGAGAGCGCCTTGGCGGCGGCGTCGATGTCAAGGCCCAGGACATGGGCGACGGTGAGCACCGCCGTGGCGTTGAGCATGTTGTGGCGACCGGGATTGCTCTTGATCTCCACGGCATGCTCAGTGCCGTCCTCAAAGCGAACGATAAAGTCACTCTGGATGCCCTTGACATCCGGGTGCATGCAGACGATGTCGTTGCTCTCGGCAAAGCCGTAGGAAAGCACGTGACGGCCCGTCGACTTGGCGAGCTCGACCAGATGCGGGTCCTCACCGCAGACGATGACGGTGCCGTCCTCGCCCACCAGGCTCATGAATTTGGCGAAAGTTGCCTCGATCTCCTCGATACCCGAGTAGTGATCGAGGTGATCGGCCTCGACGTTGGTCACAATGACCACGTTGGGGTTCAGGAACAGGAAGGAGCTGTCGGACTCGTCGGCCTCGGCGACAAAGTAGTCGCCCGAGCCGTTCTTGCCGTTCGTGTCATAGCCCTCGACGATACCACCGATCAGGAAGCTCGGATCCAGACCCATGCGGTCGAGCATGGTGGCGCACATCGAAGACGTGGTGGTCTTGCCATGCGTGCCGGCAACAGCGACGGTGGTGTAGCCGTGGCCCAAAGCAGAGAGCATCTTGGCACGGGGCCACACGGGAACACCAAGCTCGCGAGCGCGCACGAGTTCGGGGTTGGACTCCGGAATAGCGGTGGAGACAACAACCACGTCGGGCTTGACCTCGTCGATCGTGGCGGCCTCATGGCCCACATGCACCTTCACACCAGCGCGGGTAAGCTGGCGAATATAACGTGACGTCTTAAGGTCGGAGCCGGTAACGGCATAACCGCGCTCGTGAAGAACGAGGGCGATGCCACTCATGCCGGCACCGCCGATACCGATAAAGTGGGCGCTCTTAAACTCGGGCGCGGAGGTTGCAGTCTGGGAATCAGCCATGTGCTCGTGTACTCCTTGCGTAAACACTGCCTGTAACCCGTTAACTGTACCGCACCTACCGCATCAGCGCGAGGGCGACCGACGATATCCCGTCTAACTAACGCAAACCCTCTACCGCATCCGCCAGAAGAGCGGCGGCCCTATCCTGAGCCAGACCACGCGCCACTTGACGCATGGCGTCGCGCGCCGCCGCGTCATCGACCAGGTGCAGCAGTTCATCGGCAAAGGCAGAACCGTCGATATCGGCATCGGCGCAGAGCACGCCGGCCCCGGCGTCGACCAGATAACGGGCATTGGTGGTTTGGTGGTCGGCCGTCGCATGCGGGTACGGCACGAGCACCGAAGGCACGGCGAGCGCAGCGATCTCGGCCACGCTCGATGCGCCCGAACGCGAGAGCACCAAATCGGCAGCAGCCAGCATATCGCCCATATTGTCGATGTAAGGCTGGACGCGGTAACGCTTCGCCTCCTCGGGCGTCAGCGCCAAAGCGCGCTCGGTCTCCTCAAAGCCGTCGGCACCCGTCGAATGCAACACATAGAGGTTCTTGCGCGAAAGCAGCTCGTTTTTGAGCGAAACCACGCGCTCGTTGAGGTGCTGGGCGCCAAGTGAACCGCCAAAGACGAGCAGCAGCGTAGCGTCCTCGGGAACGCCAAGTGCCTTGCGGCCGCGAGCGCGATCGCCCTCGATCACCGAGCGACGTACGGGGTTGCCGGTCATGAGCACGTGGTCAGGGTCACCTTCGCGCTCAAAGACCGAACGCGCTGCCGGCACCGAGATGCACACGCGGGCGGCGTGGGAGCTCATCATCTTGTTGGCCAGGCCCGGAACAGAGTTCTGCTCATGCAGCAGATACGGAACGCCCGCGCCCTTGCACCACCCCAGCAGCGGAACCTCGACATAGGCACCAAAACCAATGGCGGCGTCGGGCTTGCCGACCTTTGAGAAATGACTGGCGAGCGCACGCTTGGCTTTGTTGACACGCCACAGCGAGGTCAGCGCCGTCCAAGGACGGGAGCGGTCGAAGCCCGTGACCGTAATGGGCACAAAATCAAACCCAGCCTCGGGGACCAGACGACCCTCGAGCTTGCGCGACTGGCCCACGAACACAACGTGGTGGCCACGGTCACGCAGCTCTTCGGCCAAGGCGAGCGCGGGGTTGATGTGCCCTGCCGTGCCGCCGGCTGCAATAGCAACGGTCATTTTATCGGTCATGGTAGTCCCTTCGTACGCGCGGTCCCTGGTCGTCGGTACGCAGACGTGCCGACGGGTCCGAGTTCAAATCGATTCGATTATATCCGCCGCCCGCATTGCGAGGAGTGGGGCGCTGAGGACGACCTTGCGGCGCCGTTCGCTGACGCGGGCGGGCTGCCGGCTCGGTCGCAGAGCCATCCAGGACAGTAAAACCGTTACGCGAAGATCGCTCGCCGCGCACGTGGGGCACGCCGGCGGTACTCTCATCCATAACGGCAAAGCTCTCACGGCGGCGGTCATACTCATCGCGGCGGGCGCTCTCGTACGAAACGCGCAGGATCAACCCGGCAAGCATGAGCGACACAATAATCGACGAACCGCCGTAACTAATAAACGGCAACGGTTTGCCCGTCATGGGAAACACGTTGAGGATGCCCAGCGCGTTAATCAAAAACTGCACCGCGAGAATGACCGCGGAGCCAGACGCCATGAGCGCGCCCCGACGATCGGTCGCCTGCTCGGCAATGCGAAACGCCGAGTAGATCAGCATCGCAAACACCAAGAAGAACAGCACGGTTCCGACAAAACCGACTTCCTCGCCAATGATGGCCAAGATGTAGTCGTTGTGTGCCTCGGGCAGATACGAGTACTTCATGGTTGAGTTGCCGATGCCACGGCCGAACAGACCGCCCGAGGCAAAGGCCATGATGGCAAGCGTGGCCTGATAGCCGTCACCATACTCGTCGGCCCAAGGGTTCAAGGCAACCTGAATACGCACCATACGGTACGGCTCTGCGACAAGCGCAATCACGATCACGAGAATGCCGAAGATTAGCACGCCGATGATAAATCTGGGGTCGAGACCCGCAAACAACGCCATGCACATGAGGGTCAACAGGATGATCAGGACAGTACCGAAATCGGGCTGGATAAAGATCAGAAAGAGCGAAATGCCCAGGTAGATGCCCATCTTGCGAAGGAATTCGTTGATGTTGCCACCGGGCGAAAAGAAGCGATCAAGCATGATGGCCGAATACGCAATGGCAAATGGCTTTAAAAACTCGGAAGGCTGGAACTGAATGCCGGCGATGTTGAGCCAGCGCGTGGCGCCACGGCTGCCGCTGCCCACCAAGAACACCAGAAGCAGTAGCCCTATCATGCCTATGAGGAAGATCCTGAGCACATCCTCCCCAAACCAGCTGTCCGGCAAAACGCGCACGATGGCAATCAGCGCCAGAACACCGACCACGGCAAACGCGGCCTGTCGACCCAGAAAAAACGTCGCCGAGCCATTCTCGTGCAGCGCCTCGACCGAAGACGCCGAGTACACCATCAGCAGGCCAAAGCATACCAAGGTAAACAAGCAGGCCATGAATATCAAACGGGGGCGCATGATACGGGCGGGAACGCCGGCAATATAGCGTTCGCTAAACGACTGCCCGCCGCGGCCGGAACGCGGTGTGATGCGACGTGAGGAAGCACGGTCCGAGTCGGGCCTCCTCATACCTTGTCGGGGGCTCTCCTCTCTCACCGCAACCCCTATTCCATTTGTGATTTCGCCGCAGCGGCAAGCTGGGCCACGTAGTCCTTAAACACGCGGCCGCGCTCCTCATAGCCCGAGAACTCATCGAACGAAGAGCAGGCAGGAGAAAGTAAGATCACGTCACCACGGCTCGACAGCGAACGGGCGACGTCCACGGCGTCGCGTAGGTCATCCGCCTGGGCGATATCCACATCGCCATCGACATCAGCCTCGTCCATAGCGGCGGTGAAGCGCTCGCGCGCATCGCCAAAGCAGACGACCGAGCGCACGTTGTCCATAACGACGCGCGCGAAGTCCGTGAGCGGCGTGCCCTTATCGTGGCCGCCGAGCAGCAAGATCACGTCGTCATCGGGAAATGCCGTCAGTGCCTTCTCGACCGCATCGGTGTTGGTCGCCTTGGAATCGTTGACGTAGCGCACGCCGTCAATCTCGCCACACGGCTCCACGCGGTGCTCGAGCGGCTGGAACGAGGCCAGACCGCGGCAGACACCATCGACATCGGCACCGACTGCCAAGGCAGCCGTGGCAGCACACAGGGCATTGATAACATTGTGATGGCCCGAGATCTTGAGCTCGGATGTAGCGATGAGCGGGGTCTCGACGCCCTTCAGACGCACGATCATCTTGCCATCGCGCACAAAGGCGGCATCCTCGCCCTCAGGCTCGTCAAAGGCAACCTTGCAGATGCGACGACCCGGCGTGTAGATGTACTCATCGAACTCGTGAATGCCGGCGTCTTCGACGTCGACAACCGCCAGATCGTCATCAACCATATTGTCAAACAGTTTGATCTTGGCAAGCGCATAGTTGTTATGGCTCTTATGCCAGCCCAAGTGGTCGGGAGTGATGTTGAGCAGCACCGCCACGCGAGGATGGAGCTCGGTAGTCGTAGCAATCTGATAGCTCGAGAGCTCAGCCACAAACCACTCGTTGTGGGCTCGGCCGTCAATCTCGTTGACCGGCGGCTCGCCGATGTTGCCGACAGCAACGCTGGCCTCGCCGGCAGCCTTGAGCAGATAATCAGTCAGCGACGTGGTAGTCGTCTTGCCGTTGGTACCCGTGATGGCAATCCAGTTATCGGGCGACAGGCGATAGGCAAACTCGGGCTCACCCATAATCTGGGCGGCATGCTCGCGCCCGGCCTTAAAGAAGCCCGAGAACTCCGAGATGCCCGGGCACGTCACGCATACGTCATAGGCGCCCTCGACCTGTTCGGTCCCATAGACAAACGACGCACCAGCAGCCTCGAGCGCACGCGTGGCGTCATTGGGCTCAGAGGTGCCGCCGCCATACACGGTAACGGCACTTACGCGCTCGGGATGTGCCAGCGCCCAGCGGGCGACATCGAGACCGGATTTGCCCTGACCCAAAACGAGCAGGCTAAAGACATCAGCAAGAGGCATGAAAGACCACTATCCCAACTGGAAGAACAAAGCAAGGCCAACGGCACCAAAGGCCGCAGCGATAATCCAAAAGCGGATGACGACCTTGGTCTCGGCCCAGCCCTTCTTTTCGAAATGATGATGGATGGGCGCCATAAGGAAGACGCGCTTGTGCGTAAAGTGGAAGTAGACAACCTGAATCATGACCGACAGGGTCTCAACGATAAACAGGCCGCCGATGATGAGGGAGACGACCTCGGTATTGGTCATGATGGACGTGCAGGCAAACGCGGCGCCCAGGGCAAGCGAGCCGGTATCGCCCATAAAGATGCTCGCCGGATAGCAGTTGAACCACAGAAAGCCCAAACAGGCACCGGCACACGCGGTGCAGAAGATGGACAGGTTCACGTCTCCGTGCAAAAACGCCATGGCAGCCATGGCGAGCATGGCAATCATCGAGGTGCCGCCAGCAAGACCATCAAGGCCATCGGTCAGGTTCACGGCATTAGAAAGACCGGCGATCATCAGCCAGCAAAAGACAATGTAGAGCCACGGGAACGAAAGGCCGCAGATGGTGGTCGAAAGCACGCCAAGGTCAATCGTCAGGCCGCCGGGAAAACGAATCTCGGGGGCGACGCCGCACCAGTTAACGGCAAGTACCGTAAAGGTGACACAGATAATGGTTAGGCCGATCATCTTGGCATGGGGCGTCAGACCGAGCGAGCGCCCATGCGTAACGGAGGTCAGGTCGTCGATCAGGCCCAGCACGCCGGTCGCCAGCGTGGCGAGCAGCACGAGCACGAGCTCGGTGGTGAGCTTGCCCATCAGCAGGCAGGTCAGCGAAATCGCAACAAGGATGATGACGCCGCCCATGGTCGGCGTACCCTGTTTAATCAAATGACGCTTGGGGCCGTCGGCTCGGACCTGTTGGCCGATACCCTCGACCTTCAGCAGCTTGATCCACCACGGCATGAGCAGCAGCGCAATGGCAGCGGCGATGCCAAGCCCCAAAAAAGCCTGATACGTTGGATACGAGGGATTGCCGAACATGGGCTAGCACACACCTTCCACAAAGCGGTCGAGCTCAACAAAGCGGGAACCCTTGACCAGTACAACATCATGTTTTTCAAGCGCGCCGCCCATGCGGTCGAGCACCTGCTGATAATCGGAGAACACCTGGATGCGGTCCTCGTCCATGCCCATCATGCGCGCGGCATCGGCCATAAGCTGGGCCAGCTCACCACCCACGCACGCCAGCATGTCGAGCTTCTTGGCGGCCGCATAGGCGCCCACGAGCTCATGCATGCGAGGAGCCTCATCGCCCATCTCGCCCATCTCGCCCAGGATCGCCATGCGAGACCCCGTGCACGAAAGCGAGCACAGTAGATCGAGGCCAGCAGCCATGGATTCGGCACTGGCGTTATAGGAATCGTCGATGACGCGGGCACCGCTCTTGGCGCGCTTGATCTCCTGGCGGTGACCGGTGATCGTGAGGCCCCTAAAGGCAGCATCGATCTGCTCGGGCGTCACGCCCAGGCGATAGGAAACCGCGGCGGCCTTAACGGCATTAGGAACGGACTGCACGCCGGGGATGGCAAGCATGGTATCGATCGTCTCACCCTGGCCAAAATCGAGCGTAAAGACCGGACGTCCCTCGTCATCAACACGAATGTCGCGGGCACGGACCTCATCATCGTCCGAGACGCCGGCCAGCATCACATCGATACCAGCAGGCTGGGCGAACGTATCGCGAATGAACGGCGTAAAGTCGTCCTCGCCGCCCAAAACCAGCAGCGGCAAGAAGTCGCCGGCGGCGCACATACCCTGGACAATCTCGGCCTTAGCGCGGGCGATGTTCTCGCGGCTGCCCAAAATGCCGATGTGAGAGGTACCAATCTTGCTTACGATGGCAAGGTTGGGATTGGCGGACTGGGACAGACGCTCAATCTCGTGGAAATGGTTCATGCCCATCTCGAGCACCAGGACCTCGGTATCGGCCGGAGCGGAAAGCACCGTGAGCGGCATGCCGATCAGGTTATTGAAATTGCCCTTGGTGGCCCAGACACGATAGCGCTTGGCGAGTACAGCGGCGAGCACGTCCTTGGTCGTCGTCTTGCCGATGGAACCGGTAATGCCAACGACCAGGCAGCCAAGCTCCAGGCGATACGTGTGCGCCAAACGCAGCAGAAACTCCTCGGGATCATCGGTCAGCAAGATGGCACAGCCCCTGTCCTGTGCCAGCGAGACCAGCTCGGCCTCGGGCTCACTCGTCATCACGACGGCGCCGGCACCCGACTGGACGGCACGGGAAGCAAAATCATTGCCGTCGACGTTTTCACCGGGAAAGGCGACGAAAATCGTCCCTTCCTCGACCTGGCGCGAGTCGATAACGCACCCGCGGCATACCCGATCGGCTTCTCCCGTCACGGTTCGGGCCCCTGTTGCGGCCGCGAGGTTGTTGACGGCGATCTCTATCATTGCAGCTCCCCTGTAAACCTAATAATGCTATCGGCGTATTGTATCCCAGCGCCGCGCATGCGTGGTGCAGGGCATGTGAACACCCTCATATGGGACAACAAACCAGGCCCCAAAGATTGTAACCCCCTACCTCGTGTGCGGGATACCCAGCACGTCGAGCGCGTTGGCCATAATGGACTGGAACGGCACCGCAGCGGCATCCGAGCCGCTCGGCGTTCCGTCGAGCGTGATATAGCACAGCACCTTGGGCGATTGTGCCGGTGCAAAGCCCATAAAGGACGACATATAGTTCTCCTTGAGGTAGCCGCCGTTCTCGTCGGCTCGTTCGGCCGTACCGGTCTTACCCGCCACGTCATAGCCGTCAACCGCGCCGCCAACGCCCGTTCCCTCGGACACGACCGTCTGCATGCACGATGTCACCTGGGATGCGGCATCCTCAGAAATCGCGCGCTCGCCTTCGCCCCAGTCCTTCTCGTCGCCCTTGCTGGACTTATAGAAGTGCGGGGTCATCATCACGCCGCCGTTGGCGATACCGCCCACGGCACGTGCGATCTCAATCGGCGAGACGGACAGTGCCTGTCCAAAGCTCATCGAGCCCAGCGTGGCGCCGTCATACTGGTCACGCTCCTTGACGATACCCAGGCTCTCTCCCGGAAAATCGACACCCGAGCTGTGACCGATGCCCCACTTGTCCACATAGGCGGCAAAGTCGTCGGCACCGATCTTGCGCCCCACTAGGACAAAGCCCACGTTGGACGAACGGCGCATCATCTCGCGCACATCCATGGTCATGGCATAGTCGCGCTTGTCGGCATCGGTGACGGTATCGTCGCCCACCTTGATGCTCGCCGGCACCTCAAACGACGTACTCGATCGCACGACGCCCAAGTCGAAGCCGGCGCCCGCCACGAGCGTCTTAAAGACCGAGCCGGGCTCGTAGGCGTCGGTGACCAGGCGCAGATTCATATCCTCGGTCTTGGCATTCTCCAGATCGGTCTGGTCGTAGGTCGGGTACGAGCAGGCTGCCAAAATCTCGCCTGTCGTAGGATCGGTGACCAGCGCCGAGCCGTTCTTGGCCTTAGTCTTCTCAACTGCCTCTGCCAGGGCATCCTCGGCCGCACGCTGGATATTGACGTCGAGCGTCGTCACGATATCAACGCCGTCGACCGCAGCCACCTTTTTATAGGCACCGCCCGCGATATAGCTGCCGTCCCTCGCGCGCTCGCGTACGAGAGAACCGTTCGTGCCGGTCAGAAGCTTGTTGTATTGCTTTTCGAGACCCGTCAAGCCGTCGTTGTCTACATTCACTACACCCAGCACCTGCGATGCCAGATTGCCGTATGGATATACGCGCTTCATGGCCTGCTCAAAAAGCACGCCGGGCAGGTTCTTCTTCTCCAGCGCCGCAACATCGTCTTCGTCCACCTGGCGCTTGATATACACCCAGGTTCCATCGGACTCAACGAGCTTGCGGCAGGTCTTTTTATCGATTCCAGTTGCCTTGACCAGCGCCGACACCGTCTTGTCAACATCCTCGACAAGCTGCGGGTTCACGGCGATGTTGCGACATTCGACCGACGACGCCAGCACGTTGCCGTTGCGGTCGTAGATGGTGCCGCGTTTGGCATAGAGGGTCTGCGCAAGCAGGCGGCGCGCATCGGCACGCTCGCGCAGTTTATCGGCTTCGACAATTTGATAGTCGGCAAGGCGAAAGACGCCCAAGCCCAAGCCAAGCCCGATGAAGCCCATGACGGCTTTGCGGCGAGGCAGAGGCGCGCCTGTGAGCCATTCGGTCGACGAACTCTTGCGCGACCTGGTGTTATGCACTTGAGGGCCGCCCGAGCCGCGAAGTCGCGACGCCGGGTCGTTGCCACGGGACCGCCCGGCGTTGTAAGATTGCCGACCCGTTCCTTGATAACCAGAACGTCCCCGCGACGAGGGACGTCCAGAACCGCGGCCCCCATCGGAACCGCGGCGATAGTCATTTGTCATACTCAGCTACCGTCTTGCTACTGAGCGGTCGCGGTCGCGTTGGCGCCCGCGGCTGCATCCTGCGAAAAGTCAAGTGTAACGCTCTCGCTGGGCTCCACCATGCCATAAGCGCCCGCAAGGTCGCGAATGCGCGTGTCGGCGCCATAGACCGAATGCATGACCTCCAGGTCGGAGCTCTCATCGGTCGCCTTTTCGAGCGTGCTGGTAAGCTCGGCGTTGCTGTTGAGCACCTGGGCCGTAACGCCGGCGAGCGCCACGCGGGCGACGCCGATCGTCATGAAGATAGCCGCAATGATGCAAAACGTTTTAAGAACGCTCATGAAAACCGGGCTTACCGCCTGGTTTGCCTGACGGCCCGCGCCCGTGTAGACATCAAAGCGCGGCGCGCGCTGCTCACGGGGAGCAACGGGGGCCTGCGGCGTCTCACGATAGGCGGGCATGGCGTTCATATCATAGGCGAGTGCTGCGCTTGAAGTGTTGTAGCCCATGATATGCCGCCTCCCATCCCGAGTACGTTGGTAGTGTGTTTAAGCTTCGTTTATGGTGCGAGCGGGAGGTCCAATATCGCGCGGTCGCGCCTACAGACGCTGCGCCACGCGGATTTTGGCTGATCTCGCCCGAGGGTTGCGCTCAACCTCATCAGGCTGGGCAACCAAGGGTTTGCGGGTGATGACCTTGAGTATCGGCACGTTGCCGCACACGCACACCGGAATCTCCGGCGGACACGTGCACCCCTGGCTCATCTCCTTAAAGTGGTTCTTTACGATACGGTCCTCGAGCGAGTGATACGAGATGACGCAGATACGTCCGCCCGGGTTGAGCCACCTGGTGGCGGCATCAAGCCCTCGTTCGAGCACATCGAGCTCGTGATTGACCTCGATGCGAATGGCCTGGAAACTTTTCTTGGCCGGGTGTCCGCCATGCCGACGAGCGGCAGCCGGGATACCCGCCTTGATGATCTCGACAAATTGGCCGGTGGTTTCGATCGGTTCTTGCTCGCGGCGGCGCACGATCTCGCGCGCAATCTGCGAGGCGAACTTCTCTTCTCCGTAGACGCGTAGAATCCGGGCGAGGTCGTGTTCGTTATAGGTGTTGATGACCTCAGCTGCGTTTAAGGTGTTATTACCCGGATCCATCCGCATGTCCAATGGGGCGTCCTCGTTATACGAAAAGCCCCTGCCAGGGATATCGAGTTGCGGTGACGAAACGCCCAAATCGAACAGGAAGCCATCGACCCCGGGCACCTCGGCCGAGCAAAGCAGCTCGTCCAAGTCGCCGAAGTTGCCCTTCAGCAGCTGGTGCGGAACGCCGGGAACCTCGCGGTCCAGACGGGCACCAGCGGCCTCGAGGGCCATGTCGTCCTGATCGACGCCGAGCAAAAGGCCCGTCTCCCCCACCTGCGCGGCCATCTTTACCGAATGGCCGGCACCGCCAAGGGTGCAATCGCAGACAACGGAGCCGCTCTTTAGCCGCAGCGACTCAAGCACTTCGCCGAGCATGACAGGTTCATGCCGATATTCTTGTGTCAAGATCCCACGCTCCATCCGTTACCCGTGCCTTGCCCTTACGAGAAGAAGAGGTCCAGCAGGGCCTCATCGTCATCGTCCTCATCGGCCGCGGCGCGATCCCAAACCTCAAGGTGGTCGTAGTTGCCCACAACCGTGACCTCGCGGTCGAGGTTCGCCTGCTTGCGGAGAGACTCGGAAAGACCGATACGACCGGCGCTGTCCACGTCCATCGACGTGGTGCGCTTGTTGATCGCCCTCATGAGCTTCTGGTCGTTGATGTCACGCGGGTTAAAACCCTCGTGGCCCTCACGACCCGCGAAGAGTCCTTCGACCCACTTATCGAAGGCCTCGGCAGAGAACACGTACAGAGCATCGACATCCAGGGCTTTGAACACGCGAACGTGCTCTCCAAGCTCCTCGCGAAGGGGTGCAGGCAGGGACAGACGACCTTTTGCATCGAGATTGCGCTCGTATGCACCCGTCATTCCCATGTGCGCCCTCCCCTCGGTTACTCAGATGGCACGTACGCGGGGAACCACCCCGCCTGTCGACGTCATCAATAATATGGGGAACCGCCCCATTTTTCAACACCTTTCCCCACCCCTTCCCCCACCCCGCCCCACCACTCCACCCTCAATATGTTGTAAAACACCCCCGAGCATATGTTCGAGAACACAATATGTTGTGTTTGCAGCAAAGGCGTGATGCCACCTGTAGAACCACGCCCGCGAACCTCAACCTTCAAGTTGACCTTGAGGCGATTTTTACGTCCCTTTACACGCCGTTCACATCGCCCCCAAACTCCCCCACCCACGACACACACGGCCCACCACCGCGTCGGTGTCTGGCGAAAAATGGGACGGGCCCCAGATTGCCCATGCGCGCAAAAGTGCGTCTCGGCAATCTGGGGCCCGTCCCCTTTAATATTTATAAATATGCAGGTCAGCGAGGTGCTAGCGATGTGCCAGCGGATGCGCCGCCAGATAGACCTCGGTCAGTTGCGTACGATCGACATGCGTGTAGACCTGCGTGGTCGATATATCGGCATGTCCCAAGATCTCCTGTAGCACACGGAGGTCTGCGCCGCCCGCAAGCATATGGGTGGCAAAGGAGTGACGCAGCGTATGGGGATGGAGCCCCACCAGTCCCACCTGGCGCCCGTAGCGCTCACAGATGGCATGGATGCCCTGGCGCGACAGACGGCGGCCGTTCTTATTTAAAAAGACCGCCGAGGTCTCGGTTCCGCGGGCATGGGCCGCCAAGCGAGAACGCCCCTCAGTTACATAAAGCGTCAGAGCTCGCGCCGCGCTTCCTACCAGCGGGGACAGGCGTTCCTTCGAGCCCTTACCACGAACGAGCACAAAGCCATCGTCGATATGGATATCGCCCACATCGAGCCCCACCAACTCGCTCACACGCAAACCGCATCCGTAGAGCACTTCCAAGATGGCATGGTCGCGCAAGCCCATCTCGCCCTCGGGGAAGTCTTGATCGAGCAGCGCCGAGACATCCTCCACCGATAGATACTCCGGCAAACGCTCAGCCTTTTTAGGCAGGCGCAACGCCGCCGTTGGATTTTGGGCCACAGCCCCATCGCGCACCAAAAAGGCATGCAGGCCCTTCACGGCCGCAAGCGCACGCTCCACCGAGGCATCCGAATAGCCCCCATCGCGACGGTCGGCGACAAAGCCCTCCACGACCTGACGGGTCACCTCTTCAAAAGACACAATACCCGCCCGCTCCAGATAGGCGCAGTACGTCGTCAGGTCACGACGATAGGCCGCAATCGTGTTGCGCGCCAAACCCCGCTCGACCGCGAGGTAATCGAGATACTCCCCCGCCGCCACGGCGAGCGACGAGGGAGTAGCTTCGGTATGTTCCTTATTCGCCGGCACCCTTAGTCCGTAGCGAGGTTCATGGGCGTCACCTGCAGACGGTCGACACCCTCGTGCTGGCCGATCGAAGCGCGCACGAACTCGCGGAACAGCGGCTGCGGGTTGGTCGGGCGGCTCTTGAACTCGGGATGAGCCTGGGTTGCCACATACCACGGATGCACGTCGCGCGGCAGCTCGACCATCTCGACCAGGCGCTCGTCGGGCGACAGACCCGAGATAACCAAGCCGGCGTCCTCGAGCTGGTCACGGAAGGCGTTGTTGAACTCAAAGCGATGACGGTGACGCTCGTAGACGAGCTCCTCGCCATATGCCTCGCGAGCAAGGGTATCGGCGGCGAGCTTACACGGATAGGCGCCCAGGCGCATGGTGCCGCCCTTCTCGGTCACGTCCTCCTGCGAGCTCATCAGATCGATGACGCTAAACGGGCCGTCCGGATCGAACTCGGAGGAGCTGGCGCCGGCAAGGCCGACGACGTTGCGGGCGAACTCGCACACGGCCACCTGCATACCCAGGCAAATGCCCAGATACGGAATCTTGTGCTCACGGGCAAACTCGGCCGCGAGGATCTTGCCCTCCAGGGCGCGCTTGCCAAAGCCGCCGGGGACCAGGATGCCCGAGGCGTCGCCCAGAACCTCGGAGACATTCTGCTCGTCGAGGCTCTCGCCGTCGACCAGCTGGACGTCCACATGGCGATCGTAGAAGACGCCCGCATGGTGCAGGGCCTCGATAACCGACAGGTACGCATCGGGCAGCTGCGTGTACTTGCCCACGACAGCGATCTTCACCTTGTCGGCGTGATGGTTGGCGTGATTCTGTTTGCGCAGGAACTCGTTCCACTCGCTCATGTCGCGCTCACGCGGGTCCAGACCCAGGCGCTCGCAAATGCGCAGGTCAAAGTCCTGCTCGGCAAGCAGCTGCGGAACATCGTAAATGCTCGCGCAGTCCTCGTTGGTAAAGACACAATCGGTGTCGACGTCGCAGAAGCTTGCGATCTTTCCGCGGATAGCGTCATCGATATGGTGGTCGGAGCGCAGCACGATGATATCGGGCTGGATGCCAAAGCTGCGGAGCTCCTTGACGGAATGCTGCGTGGGCTTGGTCTTGACCTCGTGGGCGGCGGCGATATAGGGAACGAGCGACACGTGGATGTAGCAGACGTTCTCGGGGCCGGCCTCCTTGCGGTACTGACGGATGGCCTCGACAAACGGTTGGGACTCGATGTCGCCGATCGTGCCGCCCAGCTCGGTGATGACTACATCGGAGCCGGTCTGCTCCTCGATGCGGCGGAACTTGTCCTTAATGGCATTGGTGACGTGAGGAATCACCTGCACGGTACCGCCCAAAAAGTCGCCGCGACGCTCGCGGGCGATCAAGCTCTTATAGATGGCGCCGGTCGTAAAGTTGGAATCGCGGGTCAGGTTCTCATCAATAAAGCGCTCGTAATGACCCAGGTCCAGGTCGGACTCGTAACCATCCTCGGTAACGAAGACCTCACCATGCTGGAAGGGGCTCATGGTACCGGGGTCGACGTTCAGATACGGATCAGCCTTCTGCATCGTTACTTTGTAGCCACGCGACTTGAGCAGACGGCCCAGCGAGGCCGCGGTGATACCCTTGCCCAGAGACGAAACCACGCCACCGGTTACGAACACATGCTTGGTCATATTGAGTTACCTGCGCTTCCCGTAGAAGTTGTTTATCCACATCTTACGGGTCTTCATTGTAATACTCGCGCCGCGGACCGTTCGCAATTTTTCTCGCGTGAGATTGCATTTCTCAATCTTGAAACAAAACGCCGCCCGGTTTCCCAGGCGGCGTCGCTATGGCAAGGGTTACATGCTGCTATCGATCAGAAACCTCGTCCTCAAGCATTTCTTGAACGAGCATGCCGGTACGGACGCCCTCAAGATACCACTCGCCACGTTCGGTGAGGCAAATGCCATTTGCAAGCTGACCGCCGTCGTCGCTATAACGCGAGACGACATCAATCATGCCTTCGGAATCCAAGCGATCGATTGCGGCGCGGGCACGATACGGCGAAACCCCCACGCGCTCGGCAAGCGTTTTGCGCGAGAAACCATACGGCCCGCCATTGTCTTCGGTTTGCTGGTCGATCTCCATCAATACCAGCACCTCGACACGCTTCATATCGTTGACACTCGCACGACCCTTGCCCGCCATAGCAGCCTCCTCAAACCGAGCACGAGCATCTAACGCGCCGTGCGCGACCGACACACCTCACGATGGCAGGTAATATCCATCATGCGGCATCCCGCTAAGGATGAAACAGTTACGGTTATTGTATACCGCTCAAATTGTTTCTAGGCAGGTAAACAGCTACTTTTCGCCGAAATAGGCGCTTTATTGATCAAAAAGCCGTACCGGGCGCTAACCCGATACGGCCAAAATGCAATGCAATTACCGCGGTGCTTCAAACTTAGCGATGGAAGAAACCGCGGCGCTCAAACTTGGGCTCGCAGCACACGTTGATACCCAGTTTGCGCAGTACCGTCTCGTCCGTCGGCGAGATAATCACGCTAAAGAAGGCATCGCAACCGCGCAGCTGCTCCAGGCCCGAAAGGACGCGAGCGGCCGTCTCACTCGTGGCCGAGGTGATCGACAGCGCCATAAGCGTCTCGTCGGTGTGGAGGCGCGGGTTTTTGCTGCCCAGGAAATGCGTCTTGAGCTTGCTGATGGGCTCGATCGCTTCATCGCTAATGACCTCGAGCTCAAGGTCGACGCCCGAGACATGCTTAAGTGCATTCATGATGAGCGAGCTCGCGGCGCCCAGGCGCGTGGAAGTCTTGCCGGTCACCACGGAGCCATCGGGCATGACCATGGCACCCACGGGACCACCCGTCAGCTGCTCCCTGGTGAGGGCTGCCGAGCGCGCCGGTGAGTAGTTCTTATCGATGCCGGCTTTCTTCATAATAATCTTGAGACGGTCGACTTGCTCATCGCCCACGCCGGTACGGCGCACATTTTCGACCGCGGTAAAGTAGCGGCGGACGATCTCCATCTTGGAAGCGTCGCGGCAGGCATCGTCATCGGTGATGGCAAAGCCGACCATATTGACGCCCATGTCCGTAGGGCTCTGGTAGGGGCTCTTGCCCAGGATCTTTTCCATCAGGGCACGGACTACCGGGAAGGCCTCGACGTCGCGGTTGTAGTTGACCGTGGTCTTGTTGTAGGCCTCAAGGTGGAACGAATCGATGATATTGGCGTCGTCGAGGTCAGCCGTGGCGGCCTCGTAGGCAATATTGACCGGATGCGTCAGAGGAAGATTCCAGACAGGGAAGGTCTCGAACTTGGCATAGCCGGCGGCCGTGCCATGCTTGTGCTCGTGATAGAGCTGAGACAGGCAGGTGGCAAGCTTGCCCGAGCCAGGACCGGGGGCAGTGACCACGACGAGCGGTCGGGTGGTCTCGACAAACTCGTTCTTGCCGTAGCCATCGTCGGACACGATCAGATCGACATCGTGCGGATACCCCTCGATGGGATAGTGCAGCTTGGCGGGAATACCGAGCGCGTTCAGGCGGTTGCGGAACACATCGGCAGCGGGCTGGCCGGCGTACTGGGTGATGACCACAGCCGCGACAGCAAAGCCGTTGCCGCGAAACAGGTCAACCAGGCGCAGCACATCCTCGTCATAGGTAATGCCGAGGTCACCACGAGCCTTGTTTTTCTCGATGTGGTTCGCGTTGATCGCGATGATAACCTCGACATCGTCGGCGATGCTCTTGAGCATGCGGAACTTGCTGTCCGGTTCAAAACCCGGCAGCACGCGGCTCGCATGATAGTCATCGAACAGCTTACCGCCAAACTCCAAATAGAGCTTGCCACCAAACTGCGAGATGCGCTCCTTAATGTGAGCAGCCTGCAGCTCGATATACTTCGCGTTGTCGAAACCCTGGCGCATGTATGGCTCCCGTCCCGTTTCCATTTAATGTTCTAGGCGATTATAACGGAGCCCGCCCTCCCCGATACCCAGACCATCAACAGGCACCAACCAAACACGCCCACCGCAACCACCGGGGACCCGGGGTAGATCATTTGGGACGGGAAACAAGGCACTCAGCACCAACAATGAAAACGTCACAGGCAAAGCCAAAGCCAGCGAACGGGCACCAGAGAGAGCAAGCTACCCCCTGCACAAACAAGGGGAACGTCGCAGGTTGAGCATAAGCCAGCGAAAGCCCGCCAGAGTAGGCAAAGCGCCCTCTGCACCAACAATGGAAAGCGCCGCAGGCAGAGGACGGACAGCGAGCGCCGTCCAGGACGTACAAGTTGGCATGAAAAAGGCAAGGCATAGACCTTTTGGTCATGCCTTGCCTTTTGAATGACAAATTGTCGTCCTGGGCGGCGCGCAGCGTCGACTGGTTGCGCGGTTCGTAGAACCGCGCAACATAAGTGCGCCCCCTCCCGCGCACGGAACGGGAGGGGGCTAAAGGTAGGAGTCTACCGGTGGGTTTACCCCACCGGACAGACGATGACCAGGTGATCCTCTACAGGATCGTCAAGGTTTCCGTGGGGTACCCATTGGGTACTTAGAGCAGCACGCAGGCGACGGTCAGGATGACGGCGCAGACGACGGAGAGAGCGACGATGAGCTTAAGGGCAAACTTGAGCCAGGTCGTCCACTCGATCTTGGCCAGGGCGAGACCGCCCATGATGGCGCCGGAGGTCGGGGTGAACAGGTTCACGACACCGATGGCGGCGGAGAAGATCATGACCATGACCTCAGGCGAGAAGCCGAGCTTAACAGCCAGCGGTCCCATGATGGGCATGGAGACGGTGGCCATACCGGAGGTCGAGGGGATCAGGAAGGACAGGCCGAAGTAGACCAGGAAGCTCATGGGAGCGAAGATCACGCCGGACAGGCCAGCCAGGGCATTGGCGGCAGCGTCGAGGACGAAGACATCGAGGCCGGTGTTAGCCATGAGGACGGAGATACCACGGGCGAGGGCGATGACGAGAACAACGGACATCATGTCGGCAGCGCCGGTGATGAAGGTGTTAACGATCTGCTTCTCGGACAGGCCACCGATGATACCGATCAGGACGGCCATAAGGAAGAACCAGGTGGAAGCCTCGTCGAAGTACCACTGGCCAATGGGCAGGCCGGTGATCAGGGCAGACCAGCCCTGGACGACGGCGTTACCGTCGGCGTCGTAGACAGCGCCAGCGTCGAAGAAGTTAGCGACGCCCTCGTTGAGGTCGGCCAGCGGAATGAAGCCGACGATCATGACGACGAAGGTGAAGGCGAAGGCAATCAGAACACCCTTCTGACGACCGGTGAGCTTGACCTCCTTGTGGACCTCGGAAGCAGCCTTGCCGTGAGCCTCTTCGGCGTCCTTGAGCTCCTGCATCGACAGGATGGTGGAACCCTTGTCAGCCTTGACCTTCTTGGCGTAGCTCATCACGAAGAAGATGGACATAGCGGTAGTGACAATCCACAGGACGGCACCGAGGCCGATGATGATGGACTGGTTGACCTCAATGCCAACGCCGGTCAGAGCGTCGACGGCAGCGCCGACGGCGAACGGGTTAACCGTGGAGCCCAGGCAGCCGCAGCCAGCGCCGAGCAGGACGGTAGCGGCACCGACCATGGGGTCGAAGCCAGCGGCCATCATGGTAGCGGCGAGCAGGGCGTAGAAGGGAACGGTCTCCTCGCACATACCATAGGTGGTACCACCGAGGGAGAAGATGAGCATCAGCACGGGAATGAGCATAATCTCGTTGCCCTTAAGCTTCTGCACCAGAACGGCGATGCCGTTGTCCAGGGCGCCGGTCTCGGTCATCATACCGAGGAAGCCGCCCAGGATCATAACGAAGAGGCAGACGGGCAGAGCGTCAGCGAAGCCCTTAATCGGGGCGGTGCAGAAATCGCTCAGACGGGCGGCAGTAACCGCGCCGCCGGACGTGCCGGAGACGATAACGGTAATCACTGCGACAATTGCCAGCAGAGCAAGAAGAATGGTGAACGATGAAGGCATACCGCGCTTTTTCTTAGCAGTCTCAGTCATAGTTCTCATCCCCCCTTCATAAATCATTTACTGATCTCGCCAGAAGCGGCTCTTCCGTGCCGTGCCTGCCGCTTGATGCGAGATTATTACCAGATAAAACCGCTCGGGGTGTGCAGCAATACACCCCGAGCGAGATGCTAGATGCTCTTACTTGAGCGTGGCGTACATGACAGCCTTGATGGTGTGCATGCGGTTCTCGGCCTCGTCGAAGACCTTGGAAGCGGGGCTCTCGAAGACCTCGTCGGTGACCTCCTGCTCGGTGATGCCGAACTGCTCGCACTTCTCGGCGCCAATGGTGGTGTTGGTGTCGTGGAAGCTGGGCAGGCAGTGCAGGAAGATGGCACCCGGGTTGGCCATAGCCATGACCTCGGAGGTGACACGATACGGGGTGAGCTGAGCGATGCGCTCGGCCCAGACCTCGTCGGGCTCGCCCATGGAGACCCACACGTCGGTGTAGATAACGTCGGCACCGGTGACGCCGTCCTTGACGTCGGTGGTCAGCTTGATGGTGCAGCCGTTAGCCTCGGCGATGGGCTTGCAGGCCTCGATGACGTCGTCAGCGGGCATGCACTCCTCGGGGCCGCAGGCCACGAAGTTCATGCCGAGCTTGGAGCAGACGACCATGAGGGAGCGAGCGACATTGTTCTTGCAGTCGCCCATGAAGACGAGGGTCTTGCCCTTGATGTCGTAGTTGAAGTTCTCCTGGACGGTCAGGATGTCGGCGAGCATCTGGGTGGGGTGCCACTCGGTGGTCAGGCCGTTCCACACGGGCACGCCGGACTTAGCAGCGAGCTCCTCGACGTCGTCCTGGGCAAAGCCACGGAACTCGATGCCGTCATACATGCGGCCGAGAACGCGGGCAGTGTCCTCGATGGACTCCTTCTTGCCCATCTGCGACGAACCCGGATCGAGATAGGTGACGCCCATGCCCAGATCCATGCCGCCGACCTCGAAGGCGCAGCGGGTACGAGTAGAGGTCTTCTGGAAGAGCAGAACGATGTTCTTGCCCTCGAGATAGCGGTGCGGAACGCCAGCGCGCTTCATATCCTTGAAGTTCTTGGAGAGCTTGAGCAGGTACTCGATCTCCTCGGTGGTGAGGTCGAGAAGCTTGAGGAAGCTACGGCCGGAAAGGTTAACACCCATGGTTTGATTCCTTTCGAAGAAATGAATTACGTAAGTATTAGTGGTGCCCGTTTAACGGGCGAAGCCGGTGCGGTTGTAGGGGGACCGCACCGGAAACGGAAAGACTTAGAGGTCCTCGCGCCAGAAGGGCATGCTCATGCAGCGCGGGCCGCCGCGGCCGCGGGAGAGCTCGGCGGAGGGCACGACGAGAAGGTCCAGGCCCTCCTTGTACAGCACGTCGTTGGTGACGGTGTTGCGGGCGTAGACGCAGATCTTGCCGGGCTCGACGCACAGGGTGTTGGAGCCGTCGTTCCACTGCTCGCGGGAGGCCGCGATCGGGTCGCCGCCGCCGCAGGGGATCAGCTTGACCTGGTCGACGCCGGTGGCGTCCTCCAGGACGTGCTCGAGGGTGTCCTCGATCAGGCGGATGTTCACGTCGCCCGGGTTCTTGCCGGCGGTCAGCTCGTAGACGCGCAGGGTGCCCATGATGGCGGGGTGGATCGTGAACTTATCGACGTCGATCTGGGTGAAGACCGTGTCGAGGTGCATGAAGGCGCGCGAGACCGGGATATCGAAGGCCAGGATGCGCTCGACCTTGGAGTCGGAGTTCCAGAAGATGTTCTGGGCCATGACGTCGATCGCGGCGGCCTGGGTGCGCTGGGAGATGCCGACGGCGAGGGTCTTCTCGTTGATGTTCAGCACGTCGCCGCCCTCGGTGTGGAACTGGCAGTCGCGGCGGAAGTACAGCGAGACGTCCTTGTAGTCGGGGTGGTACTTGAAGATGTACTTGCCGTACAGGGTCTCGCGGTTGCGGGTGACCGAGTACATGCGGTTGAGGTTGACGCCCTCGCCGATGACCGCGAACGGGTCGCGGGTGAAGTAGAGGTTGGGCATCGGGTCGATGATCAGGTCGGACTCGGACTCGGAGTTGACCAGGGAGTCGAGGGTCGTGGACGCCGTGAGGGGCATGTCGATCTCGGACTTGGTCATGCCGGCCATGGTCTTCTTGACGAACTCGAGGTTGTCCTCGATGGAGTCCAGCTTCTCGCGGACGATCTGCGGCATGTGCTGGCCGCGGATGCCGGCCTCGGCGATGTACTGGTCGGTGAACTCGGCGCGGGCGCCGGGGACCTGGTCGAACACCTCGGCGACGAGGTTCTCGAGATAGAGGACCTCCACGCCCTGGTCCCTCAGGATCTGGGCGAAGGTGTCGTGCTCCTGCTGCGCGACCTCCAGGAACGGGACGTCGTCGAACAGGAGTCGCTCGAGCTCGTCGGGCGGCAGGTTGAGGAGCTCGTCGCCGGGACGGTGCAGGCAGACCTTCCTGAGCTTGCCGATCTCGGAAGGCACGTGCAGACCTTTCGTCATGGCCTCCTACCTTTCTTTCGGGCCCTTGTCAGGGCCGATTCGTTAGCGCCCCTCCGTGTGAGGCGTTATTGCTGACGACATATTTATATCCAAAATCAGCTCATACTTCCACCTTGCCACCGAACGGTTTTTTATAGGGGGTGAACGGCATACACATATACTTCACGCATGGCACACTTCATCTTAATAAAGCGTATTTACGTGCTTAAACGCGTTTTAATCCTAAAATCAAATGGAACTAAACTTTGTTAAACCATCCTCAAATTGCATATTTCCAATAAAGCTATAAATAGAATTAGCGGTTCACACCGCGTCTCAACCATTTTCATTTTTATTCAGAAAAAAGTTTGTCCTATTCATTTCTGATAAATAAATTACCGTTTACCAGACGCTTGATACCGTTCACCGGAAACTCAGTATAAGGCCCAGCGGATACCGCCTCGCTTTACGGCCCCATTTGTAACAACTTGACTTCTCGGTATAGAAAAACGGACCCGCTTCCCCTAGGAAACGGGTCCGTTTTCGATTATCTTCGGCTAATTTGGATAAGGCCCCCGAAGACCATCGGAATCCTAGCGATCGAACTCCGCCAGTGCCTCGCCCAAAAGCCTCAGGCCCTCGCGCAGAACGTCCTCGCTCGCGCAGTAGCCCAGGCGTGCGCCGCAGGGAAGCTCAAAACGGCTACCGGGGACCAGCAGCACTCCCCTCTCGGACAGCAGGCGCCTGCAGAACTCCTCGTCATCCTCGGGAATATCCAGCTGGATAAACGAGGTGGACACGCCCTGCGGGGCCGTCCAGGAAACGCGATGCTGCGTATCGATCCAAGCCTGCGCGATATCGCGGTTGCCAAACACGATCTTGCGATTGCGCTCGAGAATCTTATCCTTGTGCTCAAGCACATAGGTCGCCAGAGCATCGTTGAACACGCCGCCGCAGATCATGGTGTAATCGCGATAGGTACGGATGCGGTTGGACACCTCTTTGTCGGCCAGGACCCAGCCCACGCGGGCCGCAGGTGTCGAATAGGTCTTCGACAACGAGTTGGTGACAATGGCCCTCTCGTACACGTCGACCATCGACATAAAGGACTCAGTGTTTTCGAGCGGCAGATATACCTCGTCGCACAGCACGTAGGCGCCCACCGAGCGGGCGATCTCGGCAATCTGGCCGAGCATATCGGCATCGAGCACCGTACCGATGGGGTTAGATGCGTTGTTTATGCAGATAAGCTTGGTGTTGGGACGCACCAAGCGCTTGAGTTCCTCGATATCGGACTTCCAGCCGAGTTCCTCGCGAAGCTCCCAATACTCGACCTCGGCGCCCAGCGTGCGCGGAATCTCGTAGAGCGGCGCGTAGGTGGGCCACTCGGCGATAACATGGTCGCCGGGCTCGACCACAGCCATGATGGCGTTGAGGTTAGCGCCCGTGCAGCCATTGGTCTGCAGAATGTGATCGGGATTGACCTCCCGACGATACAGCTTGGCAACCTCGGCCTTAAACTCCGGCGAGCCCTCGATCCAGCCGTAGTTCATCTTCTCGCGGTCCAGGCGCTCGTAGAACGTGGCGCCGTCCTGTTCATCGAGCGCGCGCAGCTCGCCCATGGTGAGCGACGAGATCGTCGACTGGGCGATGTCCCACGTGGCGCTCTTCTCCCAAACGTTGAGCCATTCCTCAACGCCAATCGTCTTGATGTCCATGGCCAAGCTCCTTACAAAAGCAGTCATCCAATCGTGTTGACGTTCCTCATACAAGATTGGGGCGGTGCGAAAACCCGCACCGCCCCAATGGGAGACATCTAATGGCAGCTAGATGTATGTATTATGACCTGTACGGGTCCTTGAAGACCTTAGAGGTCCTCGCGCCAGAAGGGCATGCTCATGCAGCGCGGGCCGCCGCGGCCGCGGGAGAGCTCGGCGGAGGGCACGACGAGAAGGTCCAGGCCCTCCTTGTACAGCACGTCGTTGGTGACGGTGTTGCGGGCGTAGACGCAGATCTTGCCGGGCTCGACGCACAGGGTGTTGGAGCCGTCGTTCCACTGCTCGCGGGAGGCCGCGATCGGGTCGCCGCCGCCGCAGGGGATCAGCTTGACCTGGTCGACGCCGGTGGCGTCCTCCAGGACGTGCTCGAGGGTGTCCTCGATCAGGCGGATGTTCACGTCGCCCGGGTTCTTGCCGGCGGTCAGCTCGTAGACGCGCAGGGTGCCCATGATGGCGGGGTGGATCGTGAACTTATCGACGTCGATCTGGGTGAAGACCGTGTCGAGGTGCATGAAGGCGCGCGAGACCGGGATATCGAAGGCCAGGATGCGCTCGACCTTGGAGTCGGAGTTCCAGAAGATGTTCTGGGCCATGACGTCGATCGCGGCGGCCTGGGTGCGCTGGGAGATGCCGACGGCGAGGGTCTTCTCGTTGATGTTCAGCACGTCGCCGCCCTCGGTGTGGAACTGGCAGTCGCGGCGGAAGTACAGCGAGACGTCCTTGTAGTCGGGGTGGTACTTGAAGATGTACTTGCCGTACAGGGTCTCGCGGTTGCGGGTGACCGAGTACATGCGGTTGAGGTTGACGCCCTCGCCGATGACCGCGAACGGGTCGCGGGTGAAGTAGAGGTTGGGCATCGGGTCGATGATCAGGTCGGACTCGGACTCGGAGTTGACCAGGGAGTCGAGGGTCGTGGACGCCGTGAGGGGCATGTCGATCTCGGACTTGGTCATGCCGGCCATGGTCTTCTTGACGAACTCGAGGTTGTCCTCGATGGAGTCCAGCTTCTCGCGGACGATCTGCGGCATGTGCTGGCCGCGGATGCCGGCCTCGGCGATGTACTGGTCGGTGAACTCGGCGCGGGCGCCGGGGACCTGGTCGAACACCTCGGCGACGAGGTTCTCGAGATAGAGGACCTCCACGCCCTGGTCCCTCAGGATCTGGGCGAAGGTGTCGTGCTCCTGCTGCGCGACCTCCAGGAACGGGACGTCGTCGAACAGGAGTCGCTCGAGCTCGTCGGGCGGCAGGTTGAGGAGCTCGTCGCCGGGACGGTGCAGGCAGACCTTCCTGAGCTTGCCGATCTCGGAAGGCACGTGCAGACCTTTCGTCATGGCCTCCTACCTTTCTTTCGGGCCTTTCGGCCGAATCTCTCAGCGCCCTTCCATAGCGGACGCTGCTTGCTGACAGCTCTAGTTATATCCAAATTCCACCCGCAATTCCACCTCGCCCCCGAACGGTCAACAAAGTGCGATGAACGGTATATCGCATGAGATTCCCCCATAATGTACTTCGGCGTTCTAAAGTAACTTTTCTAAGGTAAACGCTCTTTTTTCCTAAAAACTATTTGCAATTGCATCTCTAAACTTTTGATTCAGAATTGCATAGCTAAATCGGTTTTATGTATATAAATGATGTTTGTTTACGTTTCCGCCTGCATTCAATGATATTCAGCTATCCATCATTCTTATTCACACTTACGTACCAGTTGAGTGAGGATATAGACCGCTTGCAGACGAGCAGGGCGTCAGTCCTATGACTTGTCAGCGTAAGAAGTAGGTAAAGATACCGTTCGCACAATACGTCCGTGCCACAAGTCGACTAAATTGAGACAATAGTGAATAGGGTTAGGCTACCGTCCCCTGCGGGGACTGAACGGACAGATGCATATGCCGAGCAAAATCGAAAAAAAGCAAGCCGCCGCAAAGCTGCGCAAACCGCCTCGCGACTTCTCGTACACGCAGAACCGAGAGCTCAGCTGGCTACGCTTTGACAACCGTGTGCTTGACGAAGCCTTCGATGAGACCGTTCCGCTGTTCGAGCGTCTAAAGTTCGTGTCGATTTTCGAGTCTAACCTCGACGAGTTTCTCATGGTGCGCGTGGGCGGCCTGTCCGATCTGGCAGAGCTCAAAAAGCAACCTGTCGACAACAAGAGCAATATGAACGCCTCCGAACAGGTCGATGCTGTCATGGCCGAAATGCCCGGGCTCCTTACCCGTTGGGAGTCCATCTTTAAGAGCATCGAGGGCAAGCTCGACACCTTGGGCGTTCACCGCGCCCGCATCGATTCGCTTACGCCCGAGGAGCGCACCTTTGTAACCCGCTACTTCCAGGCCTACGTGTCGCCGGTCATCTCGCCGCTGGTCATCGATCCTCGCCACCCCTTCCCCAACCTACGCAATGGCGCGCTCTATCTGGCCTGTGGTCTGGACGGCGCCACCGACGAGGAGAGCCTGCTGGGCCTTATCGAGATTCCCGCCTCGATGAACCGCGTGGTCGAGATCCCCTCGCCCACCGGCACCTACTCCTACATCTTGCTCGAGGACGTCATCCTCGCCTGCCTGGACAGCTGCTTTGGCTCCTATAAGCCGCTGGATCGTGCGCTGATCCGCGTCACCCGCAACGCCGACATCGATCCGGACGGCGAGGGCGTCGAAGAGGAAGAGGACTACCGCCAGCACATGAAGCGCATCCTCAAGAAGCGCCTGCGTCTGCAGCCGGTAGTGCTCGCGGTCTCGGGGTCGCTCGAGAAGGCAACGCTCAAGACCATCCGCAAGGCGCTCGAGCTTTCGCGCCGCTCTGTCTTTACCTGCGATATCCCGCTCGACCTGGGCTACGTCTTTGGCATTGAGGGCAAGATTCCCGAGCACCTGCGCAACGAGCTGCTCTTTACGCCGTTTAGGCCGCAGCCCAATCCCACCATCGACATGACCCGCTCCATCCGCGAGCAGGTGCTGCAGCACGACAAGCTGCTCTTTTATCCCTACGAGGCCATGAACCCCTTCCTGGATCTGGTGCACGAGGCCGCCTACGACCCCGAGTGCATCTCGCTGCGCATCACGCTCTACCGCGTGGCCAAGCAGAGCCGCCTGTGCGAGTCGCTGATCGATGCTGCCGAGAACGGCAAAGAGGTCACGGTGCTCATGGAACTTCGTGCCCGCTTTGACGAGCAGAACAACATCGAGTGGGCCGAGCGCCTGGAAGAGGCCGGCTGCACCGTCATCTATGGTTCCGAGGGCTTTAAATGCCACTCAAAGATCTGCCAGCTCACCTATCGCGAGGGCATGGCGCTAACGCGCCTCACGCTTTTGGGCACCGGCAACTTTAACGAGAAGACGGCCAAACTCTACAGCGACTTTATGCTCATGACAGCCCATCCCGGCATCGGCGAGGACGCCAACCTGTTCTTCCGCAATCTGTCGCTGGGTAACCTGCGCGGCGACTACCGCTTCCTGGGTGTGGCGCCCGTCGGACTGAAACCGCTCATCATGCGCGGGCTTGACCGCGAGATCCAGCGCGCCCTTGCCGGCGAGCCCGCCCGCGTGTTCTTTAAGCTCAACTCGCTGACCGACCGCGAGGTTATCGACAAGATCGCTGAGGCATCGTGTGCCGGCGTGCGCGTAGACATGATCATCCGCGGCATCTCGTGCCTCAAGCCCGGTGTTCCGGGCAAGACCGAGAACGTGCATGTCCGCTCCATCGTCGGACGCTTTTTGGAGCACGCGCGCGTCTATGCTTTCGGCGTGGACTCGGACATGATTTACCTGAGCTCGGCAGACATGATGACGCGCAACACCGAGCACCGCGTGGAGATTGCCTTCCCCGTGCTCGACCCCACCTGCCGCGCCCTAGTGCACGAGTACATGGGCATGCAGCTGCGCGACAACGTGAAGGCCCGCAGCCTCACGAGCGACGGCACCTGGGTCCCCGTGGAGCGTGCAGAGGGTGAGAAACCCTTCAACTCGCAGGAAGCCCTGCTGGAGCGTGCCTATCGCAACGCCGAGGCCGCCGCGCAGCAGCGCGCACAGGAGAAGGAACGTGTGGCCGAGGAGGCCATTCAGGCCGATGTTGAACACGGGGCAGCTGCCAAACCGGAAGCGGTTGCAGCTCCCCCGGTGAATGAGCCCGAGGCTGCCGCAGAGCCCGCCGTGGAGAAAGCGCCCGAGCCCGCTACTGCGACTCCGGAGCCCGCCGCCGAGGCAAAGCCCGCCCCTGCTCCTGAGCCGCAGCCGGCCACACCCGAGGTTCAGAAGGTCCAGGCGACCGTCATTGAGCCCGAGCCCGCACCTGCACCTCAGCCCGAGCCGCAGGTCACCAAGCCCGCACCCGAGACGAGCGCCCGTCGCGATAAGCCCGCCGGCAAGGCCATCGAGCGCCATCGACCCGGTCGCGTGCGCATGGGTCTGGGTCTGATCGGCCTGGGTCTTAAGACGCTCATTACCGGCAAGACGAAATAGTCGTTTGTAGAAGCAGTTTGTAGAAGCGCCCCGCATTTGAGGAAAGCCTCGGATGCGGGGCGCTTTTCCCTGCTACCATGGTGCGAACAACAACGCGAATGACAGGCAGGAATATGAAGCTCACTATAGAATCGATGACCTACGGCGCCGACGGGCTGGCGCACGCCGACAACGGCAAGGCCGTCTTTGTGCAGGGCGCCGTGGCAGGCGACACCGTCGAGGCCGCGGTCGTACAGGACGGCAAGTCATTCATGCGTGCCCGCACCACCGAGATTCTGGAGCCAAGCCCCGATCGCATTCAGCCTCCCTGCCCCTTCGTGGGCATCTGCGGCGGCTGCTCGTGGGGCAATCTCTCACGCACGGCACAGCTCGCCGCCAAAGAGCAAAACCTACGCTCCACGCTCGAGCGCATCGGCAAGTTCGCTCCTGAGCAGGTCGATGAGTTGGTACAGCCCATCTGCCATACCAAGGACGACTGGGGCTACCGCAATAAAATCGAGCTCGAACCGACCGTCGTCAACGGTCGCGTGCGCCTTGGCATGCACGGTGTCGACCCCAGCAAAATCGTGACCGTCGATACGTGCCCGCTGTTCGATAAGCGCTTCCCGAAGGCGCTCAAATCGGTCGTCGGCGCACTCAACTATCTAAGCGGCAGCCATGACTTGGGGCTCGAACGCGTGGGCATTCGCGCATCGCGCCGCACCAAGGCACTCGAGGTCGCACTCTGGACGCCCACAGGCTCTTTTCCGCGCTCGCAGGTCTCCCGCGTGCTGGCGGACGCCGCTCATCCTACGAGCATCGTACGCGTGATGAGCAAGGGCGAAAAGAAGGCCCGCCGTGTCTCCAAGGTCGAAATGCTCGCCGGAGAGGGCTCATGGACCGAGAATATCGCCGAGGATCAGATGCGCTTGTCTGCCCCGTCTTTTTTCCAGGTCAACACCAAGGGTGCCGAGATTTTGATCGATCTTGTCATGGAAGCGCTCGACCCGCAGGAAGACGAGCTTGCCGTGGACCTGTACTGCGGTGCCGGCACCTTTACCCTGCCGCTCGCCCGCCGCTGCGACTTTGTCGCTGCCGTCGAGGCCTACGGCCCCGCCGTGCGCGATCTACGCCGTAACCTGGAAATCAACAAGCTTGATAACGTCGACGTCATTGGCGGAGACGCGGTGCGCGAGTTCCCCGACCAGGATGCCGACATCTTGGTGGTCGACCCGCCGCGCGCAGGCCTCGCCCCCGAGGCGATCGGCCTTATCGCCAGCACGAGTGCCCGCGATGTCGCCTACGTGAGCTGCGACCCGGCCACCCTGGCGCGCGATCTCAAACGCTTTGTCGAAGAAGGCACCTTCTCCCCCGTAAAGATCACGCCAGTCGACCTGTTCCCACAAACCTTCCACTGCGAGACCGTCGTCCACCTTAGGCGCAACTAGCCGCTTAATCATTGCTCAGAAAATCATTGGGAAATCGAGCGTGGCAAGCGGAGGTCTTCGGGGTATAAGACGGCTAATTGTATGCCGCCTATGAAAGGAACCCTCATGCCCAGCGTTGCCGTTCTCGCCGCCGATGGCTTTGAAACTATTGAATGCTTGACCATGGTCGATGTCATGCGTCGCGGCGGCGTGCGTGCCACGCTCGTCTCGATCATGCCCACGCGCGAGGTCGTAAGCTCGCTGCAGATCCCCGTGACCTGCGATGCGCTCTTTGATGAGATCAACTTTGACGAGTACGACTGCGTCGTGCTGCCCGGCGGCCTGCCCGGTGCCACCAACCTGCGCGCAGATCAGCGCGTCTGCGACGTGGTCTGCGAGTTCGCCGCAACCAAGCACGTCGCCGCCATCTGCGCCGCCCCGTTTATCCTGGGCGAGCTCGACCTGCTCGAGGGGCGCCATGCCACGTGCTTCCCTGGCTTTGAGAAAAGCTTCCCCGAAGGCGCCTATACCGGCGAGAAGGTCACGCAAGACGGCAACATCATCACTGCCAGCGGCATGGCACAGTCCCTCCCCTTTGCATTGGAGCTGCTGCGCACGCTCGCCGGCGACAAGGCCGTCGAGAAGGTCGCCGAGGGCATCCAACTATGATTTTGGCTTCGCAATCGCCGCGACGCATAGAGCTGATGCGCGAGGCAGGCTACAACATTCGCGTGATTCCCGCGGATATCGACGAAACGCCCTTTGATGGCGAGGCCCCGCTCACGCTTGTCGAGCGCTTGGCACGCGCCAAGGCGGCTGCCGTTGCTGCCGAGTATGCCGAGCCCAATGAGCTGACGGTCGCGGCCGACACCATCGTCACCTTTGACGGCAAGATTCTGGGCAAGCCGGCAACCGAGGACGAGGCGCGCACTATGCTCCGTGAGCTTTCGGGCCGCACGCACCAGGTCGCAACCGGCGTCTGCATCGTTAAGGCAGGCGATACGGCCGCCCCGCATGCCGCCGAAAGCCTGTCCTTTGTCGATGTGACCGACGTGACGTTCTACGAGCTCACCGACGAGCAGATCGAGCACTACGTCGCCTCGGGTGAGCCCATGGACAAGGCCGGCGCCTACGGCATTCAGGGCACAGGAGGACGCATGCTCGTGCACGATATTTCGGGCGACTTCTATAACGTGGTGGGCCTACCCATCGCCCGCGTCGCGCGCGCGATTCAAAAACTCTCGTAATTGCATCTGGCGCTGGGTATCCCCCGGCGCCTACAATTTTGGCGTACCGTACGGATCCCGACCGGGCACAAGGCGCGGCGGAAAACCGATAGGAGTTAAACATGGATACACTGCTCGAGGCCATTGACGTCTGCGATGTCGATGGCTTTTGCTATGGCAACTATACGGACGAGGAGGCCGGCACCGGTTGCACCGTAATCGTGGCACCCGAGGGCGCCACCGGCGGCGTTGACGTTCGCGGCGGTGCTCCAGCATCGCGCGAAACCGACCTGCTGCGACCCGAGAACACCGTCGACAAGGTCCACGCCGTCTGCCTTTCGGGTGGATCGGCCTTTGGCCTCGAGGCTGCAAGCGGCGTCGCTCGCGAGCTTGAGAGCCGCGGCATCGGCCTTCCCGTCGGCCCCACGCAGGTGCCTATCGTGTGCTCCAGCTGTATCTTCGACCTCGCCTTTGGTAACCCCACCGTGCGCCCCGACATTGAGGCCGGCATCGCCGCCGTGCGCGAAGCACTCGACCACACCCCCACCAAGCTCGAACAGGGCAACGTAGGCGCCGGCACGGGCGCTACCGTGGGTAAGCTCATGGGGCCTGCCACCTGCATGAAGGCCGGCCTTGGAGCTGCCGCCGTGGCACTCGGCCCCATCAAGGTGGGCGCCGTGGTCTCGGTCAACGCCTGCGGCAACGTTGTCGACCCCTTCACCGGCGAGTGGGTCGCCGGCATGCGCGCCGCAGCCGATAGCGACCAGATCGTCGACATGGAACTCGCAGCCTTTGCCGCCGCCGGATCCATGCAGATGCCGCTCGACCGCACCAACACCACCATCAGCTGCATCGTCACCAACGTGGAACTCACTAAGGCACAAGCCACCAAGGTCTCCCAGATGGCCGCAGACGCCTACGCACACGCCATCCGCCCCACACACACCACCAACGACGGCGACACCATCTACACCCTCGCCAGCGGCAAACTGGGCGCCCAGGCAAGCGCCGCCGTTCCCCTAGACCTGCTGGGCATGCTCGCCGTAAGGGCCCTAGAAACCGCCATCGTAAACGGAGCCAAAACCGCCAAAACCTCCCACGGAATCCCAGGTGCTGCGAAGTAATCTCACTCGACCGTCGGTCGGAGGCGGGCGGGCATTACGTTTGCTGCTCTACAGTCCTATGCAAGACGAAGGCCACATTAAGTGGCCTTCTTTGCATGCGGAACTCGCGACAAACGTAATGCCCGCCCGCCTCCGACCGACTACCAACTATTATTTTTTCAGCCCAGGCCCCTGTGTACCGCGCGTCGAAGATCTTCAAATTCAAATAACCTGACAATCGATTCTTATAGCAGAGGCCCCTTGGCCTTTAGTTTGATACAAGTTCCGCACGAGCCGGAAAGCACTTAATGTGCTTTCCGTGCGAGCAGGACTGTTCGCAGTAGCAAACTAAAGGCCAAGGGGCCCAGTCAACCTATCAGCAGCGATTACTCGGCAGCTAGTTGAATTTGAAGATCTTTGAGGCAAGACGGTATAGGCCGAGTGTGGTTTTGTCTCCGGCCCGTCCGCGCAGATTGGTGAAGAACCCGACCACGCCGTAGCGGGCACGACGATACATGCGCTCGTCGTAGGCCTTCAAATCATTCCACAGCGTCTTTAGGCGCTCGTCGGCGCAATCTTCCTCGGAAAGCTTGGTGAGCACCGAGCAGATCGCCATCATCATGGTGAAATAGCCCATCATGTACGAGCGCAGACGCGACGACTCAACATCGCTGTACAGGTGGTACGACTCCATCATGATGCGCGTCACACGGAACTGCTGGTCCAGACGCTTGACCATCGTGGCCTCGTTGACACTCTGGCCCTCGCGACCGATAAAGTAGCGATAGAGGTCGATGTCGGCGTAGTACATGGTCTTGCAACGCGGCAGCGGCACGTAGGCGTAGATGTTGTCCACATAGAACGTGTGCGGCGGCATGGGAAGGTTGGACTCGCGCAGCACATCCGTGCGATAGCACAGGCTGTGCATGAGTAGGTTCTGGTCCAGGCGGAAATGACCGATCTGATCCCAGGAAAAGATCTTTTTGCGCGGCAGGGCAAATTTGTAGCCAATAGCGGTATGCGTGCCCTCGTAAACCTTCTCGTACACGTAGTTCGAGATAAACAGGTCAACGCGCTGGTCACGCTCTTCAAAGCCACGCAGAATCGACAGCATAGTCGAAAGAGCCGCAGCATCGAGCCAGTCATCCGAGTCGACGACCTTGTAGTAGGTGCCCTGTGCCTCGCGCAGACCCGAAAGGACGGCAATACCGTGGCCGCCGTTCTCCTGGTGCACCGCGCGAATGATACCGGGATAACGTGCCTCCCACTCGTCGGCCTTATCGGCCGTCTCGTCCTTGGAGCCGTCGTCCACTACGATAATCTCGATATCGGTGGCGTAATTGCTCCCCTCCAAGATGGAGGTGATGCAATGGTCCATGTCCTTGGCGGCGTTATACGAGGGAATACCGAATGTTATGACTTTATGCATGGCAGGCGATAATCTCATCCGAAAGATCGAGGGCGGAATTGGTCACAGCGTCCATATCGTAGTAACGATACTCGGCCAGACGACCCACCGGGTGGAAGTTCGTCAGGTTCTGGACGCGCTCAAGATAGCGCTCATAGAGCTCACGGTTCTCGGGCTCAAGAATGGCGTAGTACGGCGTCTCGCCCGAGCCGGGCGTATAGGCCTTGGAATACTCCTTCATGATGGTGGTCTTGCCGGGCAGGATCTGACCGGTCATGTTCTTGAACTCGGTAATGCGCGTGTAGTCCTCGCTCGTGGTGTAGTTGACGGTGCCCACGGGCTGGAACTGGTCCATATCGAGCGTCTCGAACTTCATGTCGAGCGTGCGGTACGGTAGCGCGCCCAGATCGAGATTGAACAGCTCATCGAGCGGACCGGTGTAGACGATCTCGCCACCATAGACCTTGCCGTCGATCTTGACGGTAGTCTCGTCGATTTCAAAGAGGTCACGGGCGTCCACGTCGCAGAACACGTCGATCAGGTCGTGGTCGAGCATGTGCTCAAAGAGCGCCGTGTAGCCCTCCTGCGGCATGCCCTGGAAGGGAGCTTGCGGGAAGTAGCGGTCATCATCGCCCACAAAGACGGGAACGCGGCCGGTGATCGAGGGATCGATCTGATCGGGCGTCTGGCCCCACTGCTTCATGGTGTAATGCAAAAAGACGTTCTCGTAGACGTAATCGGCGACCTCGGCAAGATCCGGGTCGTTCTTCTTACGCAGCTCCATAATGGGCACCTTGACATCCTTGCCAAAGGTCTCCACGAGCTTCTGATACAGCTCCTCGCCGCGCTCGTCACCAAAGGCGAGCTTGAGACTCGCATGGTTGAAGGGCACGGGCATAAGGGTACCGTTGATGTTGGCGAGCACCTTGTGCTGATAATCCGTCCACTTGGTAAAGCGCGACAGGAAATTGTGCACGCGCTCGTTAAAAGTGTGATAGATATGCGGACCGTACTCGTGGATCAGGATTCCGGCCTCGTCAGTGCAGTCATAGGCATTGCCCGCAATGTGGCTACGGCGCTCCAAAACGGCAACACGATAGCCGATGGTCTCGGCAAGACGGCGGGCGCAAACGGCACCGGCATATCCAGCACCGACGACAATCATGTCGTACGCGCCGGCGTTAAAGCCTTCAGGCAGGCCTGAGGTAATCTGCATCGATACTCCTTGTCAAAAGCCACGGGCTCGTTAGCTGGGCTTTTCTCGAACATTCTTCGAGACATATTTATCAGAGCGATTATAGCGCTAATGCGTCCTATAATGAGCTTGCCACACAAGGAAAGCTCAAGCACCGCGGCGTACATAATTGAAAGGTAAACCCGCTAGCAGCGGGTTTATTCGTGAACAGCCGGGTGCCTGGAGCTTAGCGAAACGCTTGTAAGGAGTAACATGAGCGATTTCCTAAACCGTATGAAGTCTGCCGCCAAGGCCGACCTTAAGACGATCGTCCTGCCCGAGGGCGAGGATCCGCGCACTATCGTCGCGGCCACCAAAATCATCGAGGAGGGCCTGGCAAAGATCGTCATCCTGGGCAACCCCGACGAGATCAACGTTCCCGGCGCTACCGTCATCGACCCGCGCAATGCCGAGAAGCACGAGGAGTACGCGCAGAAGTTTGCCGAGCTCCGCGCCAAGAAGGGCGTTACCATCGAGCAGGCTCGCGCCCAGGTGATGGACGCCACCTACTTTGGCACCATGATGGTCAAGATGGGCGATGCCGACGGCCTGGTCTCCGGCGCCTGCCACTCCACCGCCGACACCCTGCGCCCCGCGCTTCAGATCCTCAAGACCGCCCCGGGCACCAAGCTGGTCTCGGCCTTCTTCGTGATGTGCACCGACACCCCGCAGTTCGGCACTGACGGCACGCTGATCTTCGCCGACTGCGGCCTCAACATCAACCCGTCCTCCGACGAGCTCTCCGAGATCGCCATCGCCTCCGCTCACTCCTGGTCCACCTTCATGGGCAACGTTGAGCCGCACGTGGCCATGCTCTCCTACTCCACCATGGGCTCCGCTGGCGGCGAGGTCGCCAAGAAGGTCCAGGAGGCTGTGAAGTTCTGCAAGGAGAAGGCTCCCGAGCTCGCCATCGACGGCGACCTGCAGCTCGATGCCGCTATTGTCCCCACCGTCGCCCAGCTCAAGGCTCCCGGCTCCTCCGTTGCCGGCAAGGCCAACGTGCTCGTGTTCCCCGACCTCGAGGCCGGCAACATCGGCTACAAGCTGGTCCAGCGCTTCGCCGGCGCCGACGCCTACGGCCCCATCCTGCAGGGCATCGCCAAGCCGGTCAACGATCTGTCGCGCGGCTGCTCTGCTGACGACATCGTGGGTGTCGTGGCCATCACCGCCGTCCAGGCTCAGATGGCTGAGTAGCGGACATATCCCCTCGGGACAGGAATTTCCACCTGCTAGCAAAAAGGCCTCCGGAGCTGTTGCTCTGGAGGCCTTTCGTTTACTTGCAAATGCGCGCGTTAGTTGTTCTTGGTCAGGCGCTCGACGTCGTGGGCGATCATGTATTCCTCGTCGGTGGGGATGACCATAACCGTGACGGAAGAGCCGGCGGCGCTGATGACCTGTGGGCCGTTGCCCACGGCCTCGCGGTTCTTGTTGTTGTCGATGCGCACGCCCAGCCACTCAAAGCAGTCGCAGAAGGCCTTGCGGATCGACCAGTCGTTCTCGCCGATGCCGGCGGTAAAGGTAATGGTGTCCACGCCCGCCATGGAAGCGATCATGGAACCGGCCTGCTGCATGGCCTTATAGGCGAACATATCGAAGGCGAGCAGGCAGCGCTCGTCGCCCTCGGAGGCGCGCGTGCGGATGTCGCGGGCGTCGTTGGAGATGCCCGAGATGGCAAGCAGACCAGACTGCTTGTTCATCATGTCATCGACTTCCTGGTAGCTGTAGCCGCCCTCGCGCTGCAGGTAGCACACGGTGGCCGGGTCGATGGAACCACAACGGGTGCCCATCATCAGGCCATCGAGCGGCGTGAGACCCATCGTGGTGTCGCGGCACACGCCGTCCTCGATAGCAGCGAGCGAAGCACCGTTGCCCAGATGGCACGAAAGCAGGCGGTGGCAGCGCGAACCCAGGATCTCCTTGGCCATCATCCACTCATAGCGGTGGCTCGTGCCGTGGGCGCCGTACTTGCGCACGTGGTACTTGTCGCAAACGTCCTTGGGCAGCGCGTAGGTGTAGGCAACCTCGGGCATGGTCATGTGGAACGAGGTGTCGAAGACCGCCACGTTGGGCAGCTCCGGATACTTCTCACGGCAATACTCAATCGCTGCGGCCTCGCCGTAGTTGTGCAGCGGAGCAAGCGGTGCCACCTCAAGAATCTTGGCCATAACCTCGTCGTCGACAACCGCGGAATCATCGAAGTGCCAGCCGCCCTGAACGATACGATGCCCAATGCCATCAATCGTAAAGTCGGTCTTCTCGAGCTCCTCGAGCACGCGAGCGATAGCAGAGCGATGATCGGGGAAAGGGACCTCCTCGGTCTGCTTAGCGCCACCGTTCTCGGAGTGGCCAAAGATGCCCATGTCCGATCCGATACGCTCGCAGTTGCCCTTGGCGAAAACCTTGCGGGTATCGGTATCCAAAAGCTGATATTTAAGGCTTGAGCTGCCGGCGTTGACAACAAGTACGTTCATGAGACTCCTTCGCAGTGCAATACGGTCGACGCAGGCCCCTTAAGGCGGCCGCATTTTAATAAGAAGTTATCATATCTTGATAAATAGATATCAGCATATCGCCCAACGAGCGCAAAAGAGGGGCCGAACGGCGCTCGGTCGTCCAGCCCCTCCCCTCTTGCAATTACTTGCCGTTGACGATGCGCTCGACGTCGGAAGCGATCATGAACTCCTCGTCCGTAGGGATGACGAAAATCTTGACCTTGGAATCCTTGGCGGACAGGCACCAAGCGCCGTCGCCACGCAGGGCATTACGGGCGTGATCCATCTTGACGCCCATAAAGGCCAGACGATCGGCCACGCCAGCGCGAACGGCCGGAGCGTGCTCGCCGATGCCGGCGGTAAAGACCAGGGTGTCCATGCCGCACATGGAGGTGGCCATCTCGGCGGCCTTAGCGGCAATCTTGTAGACGAACATATCGAAGGCGAGCTGAGCCTCGGGGTCACCAGCAGCGGCGAGCTCCTCAACGTTGCGGCAGTCGTTGGTCTTGCCACCGGTCACAGCCAAAAGGCCAGACTTCTTGTTCATCATCTCGTCGACCTCGTCGAAGGTGTAGCCACCCTCGCGCTGCAGGTAGCACACGGTAGCCGGGTCGATGGAGCCGCAGCGGGTGCCCATCATGACGCCGTCGAGCGGCGTCAAGCCCATGGTGGTGTCCATGCACTTGCCGTCCTCGATGGCGCACAGGGAAGCGCCGGAGCCGATATGGCACACGACGACCTTGCGGGCCTCGCCGTTGGTCATCTCGGCGACCTTCTTGGAGATGTAGCGATAGCTGGTGCCGTGGGCGCCGTACTTACGGATGTGCAGCTTGTCGCAAACATCCTTGGGAAGGGCGTAGGTCTTGGCGACCTCGGGCATGTTGAAGTGGAAAGCGGTGTCGTAGACCGTGACGTTGGGCAGATCGGGATACTGCTCCAGGCAGTACTCGATAACGTTGGCCTCGGGGTTGTTGTGCAGCGGCGCCAGCGGGGCGACCTCGCGAATCTTGGCGAGGACGTCCTCGTCGACGAGGGAGGAATCACCAAAGTACCAACCGCCCTGAACGATACGGTGGCCGATGCCCTCGATCTTGACGCCGTTGGCCTCAAGGTCCTTCAGGACGACCTCGATGGCGACCTTGTGGTCGGGGAACTCGATGTTCTCGGTCACCTTCTTGGAGCCATTGGCAGCATGGGTGAAGGTACCACCGGTAAAGCAGACGCGCTCGCAGGAGCCCTTTGCGGACACCTTATGGGACTTGGTGTCGATGACCTGATACTTAAGGGTCGAAGATCCCGCGTTGACGACCAGAACGTTCATGTGTCTCCCTACTAACAGGCGGTGTGGCGCCGCCAGGTTACATACGCTTCAATAATAAACCCAAACGCCCTCGCGCTCGGGTTTATTGCGTTGATATATAAGTTATCGGTGCCTAAATACTCATGGCCTTTGACTTGTAAGACGAAATAGCGCGGGGATATACACCAGAGAAGAAATCCCGAGCGCAACAAGCAATACGACTCGAATGCCCGCGATGCTGCTCAACGCAGCATTGAACAGATAGAAAAGGATGGCACCCACCGCCACCATCTGGCTTTGGACCGAAATCAGGGAACAGCGCATCGAAGAATCGACAGCATTTTGAAAAATTGAGTATTTAATTGGAGCAAATAACGAGTACGCGACCGTCTGCAGTACATAGAACACGGGCAGCAAATAGACCGGAGTAAAGGGAATCAAAAACAGAGCAGTCAGGGAAAGGCGCACGATGCCGCAAATACGCGCAAAACGGCCCTTGTCGACATGAGCAATCACACTGGGCACAATAAGCCCCATGGAGGCCGAGGCAAGGAGCTGGACCGCAATGGTCACACCCGAAGCGACGGCATTCATTCCGCGGCCCGCAAGCAGCAGTGAGAAAAAGTCTTCCAGGGCGACAAAAGCAAATGCCTGAGAACAGTCCATGATGAACGCTGAACGAAGAATGCCATTACACGCAATAGCGGCACCGATCATCTTCGGGCTAATTCCACGCTCAGGTGTCCCCGCAGTGCCCCCTCTTCGCATCTCAGGAATGCAGACAATGACAACCAACGTCAACACCATTGCGATGATATCTGCCGAAAGACCAATGAGATATGCACCGACTGACGAAATGAAACCGCCCACGCAAGCGGAGATGGCATAAGAGGCATAGAAAACAAATCGCTCAAAGACATTAAGTCTTACGAGCTGGTCCTGAGAGACGCTGTCAATGTAAATCGCTTCTATGGATCCGCTCATACATGCAGCGGCAAAACCTTTGAGAGCGAACGCACCGATTAAAAGCAGAGGAGAACGGACGAGAAGCAGGGCGACATAGTATCCAAGCATCCCCACGACGCCAACGAGACCGCTTGTCTTTCGTCCAAACCTATCGGCAATATAGCCAGTGGGAACTTCGAGGATGAACTTGCTCACTTGATATGCAATCATCTTGCTAGAAATCGCCACTATCGAGAATCCGACGAATTCAAGGTAAACCGTCAGAAAATACAAAATGGTGCTGAAGTTCGACAGAAAAACGAACGTCATATAAAGCAAAACCGTACGGTTTTTCATGCTCCGCCCTCCAAGAGCCAGCAATCTAAATCGGAATCTTGGAAAAGCATGAGGGCAAAGCTGTCAGCCATGTGTTACAAGGCGTCAACATTCACTTGACGACACGAGGCCAAATGGCCTCACGAAGCAAGATGACGCAATAGGTGAAGAAATACCGTCTGGTGTCGATCGGTCCAGGCATTTTGTCGATAGCAAAAGTAGATGGGCAAGGCTACGTCATGCGAACCTTCAATAGAGTACTCGCTCACTTCCGACCCATCTGATGCGAGAGAAGAGCCAGAAAAACCCAATATCAATCCCCCGGCTTGAAGAAACTCAGCCTGCGCTCTGTTTCCGTATTCGACGTCGCGGAAGCGGAAATTAACCAGCTGAGCTTCGGGGCATTGATTGATCGCATTGAGACAGGGCGACAAATTAATGGGAACAGCTAACCTGCCGCCCAGTAACTCACGAACGGTCATAGCACCCACAGATTGATGACCCGCTGGGCACGAAAGAACCTTGAGCTCCTTTTCACCCAAGTATTTCGAAGAAAGGACACTGTCCCTTGGTTCCTCAAATGAGATGGCCGCATCCGAAATGCCAAGCACAAGCGATTCAAAGCATGTAGCCGTTGGCTGATGCCACACATCAAGGTGAATCTGAGGGTGCGAGCTTTCAAACGAGTCGTACCAGTTTTCGGAAAAAAGACGCCCCCGCCCGTGAAGACAGGGGACGTAAAGACGAAAGTGGCCGTCGGGCGAAACGCCACCGTTCCCCGATTGGGTGTACTTTTTGAGATCGTCGACTTGTGCCAGGATCACGCGTGCACGACGCGCAAATTCTCTGCCCGCCGGAGACAAAACAGCCTCCCCCGCCGATCGATTGAGCAAAACGATCTGATACTCAGACTCCAGTTTCTTAATTGCCGACGAGACAGCCTGTGGGCTCACGTGAACGGCGCGAGCCGCTTTGCGCACGCCGCCGTAGTTCGCTACCGCTTGAAGGTATTCGAGTTGAGAAAACTGCATAGGTTACTCCAAAGGCAGCCAAGGCGACGGGCCGTGCGTCCTCAGATGAGGTTCTCGCCCAGGTTCTTGCCGCCGAGGACGTGCATGTGGAAGTGCATGACGGTCTGACCGGCGTTGACGCCCTTGTTGGAGATGACGCGGAAACCGTCCTCCAGACCCTTGGCCTTGGCGACCTCCTGGATGGCGTGGGCCATGGCGCCCATGGTCTCGGCAGGCACGTTGTCGGCGATGTCGCTGTAGTGCTTCTTGGGGATCACGAGCGTGTGGACCGGCGCCTGGGGGTTGAGGTCGTCGAACGCGATGACCTGATCGTCCTCATAGACAACGGTCGAGGGGATCTCGTGGTTGGCAATTTTGCAGAAGATGCAATCACACATGGTTGGTTCCTTTCTCACAGACCAAGGTAATTATATTTGGTCGGGATGGTTAGAACGAGAGGTTGTCGTCGGTGTTGGCGGCCTCGCCGTCGGCGAGCACGTCGTTGCCGTCGACATCCTTAAGGAGCACCGAGACCTTCTGCTCGGCATCGGACAGGCGGGTGCGCAGGCTTTTTAGAAGCTCAACGCCGCGGGTATAGCTCTCGAGCGACTCCTCGAGCTCCATATCGCCCGACTCCAAGCTGCGGATGATGAGCTCCAGTTCCTGCGAGGCCTGCTTGTACGTAAGCTGCTCGACCGGGGTCTTCTCTGCCATATCTGTTTCCTTTCCTAAAGGTTTTCGCTATGAAACGCGGACTACTCGACTGTATCGACCGTTGCCGCCACGTTGCCGTCTGCCATGCGCACGCGAATGGCGTCGCCGGGCTTAAAGGTCTTGGCACTCGTAGCCACCCCATCATCGCTGTACGCGATGGAATAGCCACGGGCAAGCACCTTGAGCGGCGACAGGGCATCGAGCGACGCGGCAGCTCGGCCCAGATCGGACGCAGGTTTGCTGAGCATCGTGCGCCCCTGATGCTCCAGGCGGGAACTCGCAAGCGTGAGCGCATGGCGTTTACCATCGAGCCCTGAAGTGCTTGCGACCAAGCGCTCGGGCAGACGCTCGAAGTTGGAGCGGAAGGCCCCAACCGAACGCGTTATGGCGCCGGACAGACGATCGGCCGTCAGGGCAAGCTCAGACTCGCGGCGCTCGACCATAAATGTGGGGTCGTTGAGGCACGGGCGGCACGCGGCCGCATCGAGCGCGTCGCCCAGACGAGCCGTATAGGTGTCCCAGGCACGACGACCGCGCTGGTCGAGCATTTCCAGATCGACCTGATCCGACCCGATCATCGAAGCCATCGCGGCGCCCAGACGCTGATGGCGCGTCTCGAGCACGTCGGCCAACTCCGTCATAGCCGGTGCCACCGATTCCGCCGCTGCCGTTGGCGTGGAGGCGCGACGGTCGCTCACCATATCGCAAATCGAGGTATCGGGCTCATGGCCAATGCCGGTCACCACGGGCACAGGACAAGCCGCCACCGCGCGGGCAAGCTCCTCGTCGTTGAAGGTCATGAGGTCCTCAAAGGAGCCGCCGCCGCGCACCAGCAAAATGCAATCCGGCGCCGGCGTAATGGCGGCGGCACGGTGCAGCCCCTCGATTAGCTCTGCCGGTGCGCCCTCGCCCTGGACCTTGGCGCCCACGCAGACGAGCTCGACGAGAGGGTTGCGACGACGCAACGTGCGCTTGACGTCGTCGATTACGGCGCCCGAAAGCGAGGTGACGACCGCCACGCGGGAGCAGAACACCGGGATGCGGCGTTTACGAGCTTCGTCCATCAGGCCCTCGCGGCGTAGCTTTTCGGCCAGTTGCGCCACTTGTTGACGCAGCAGACCCTCCCCCGCCAGCGAAAACGAGCGAGCGACAAAGCTCATACGACCCGTGGCCTTATAGAGATTGAAGCTGCCCTTAAAGCTCACCTGCATGCCGTCGCGCAGATCGAACGTGCGCTTGAGATAGGCGCCCTTCCAAATGATGCAGTCAACGGCGGCCGAATCGTCCTTGATCTGGAAATAGCAGTGACCGCTTCGGGCGTTAGGACCACGAAAACCTGTGACCTCGCCCAGAACGCTCAGCTGCGGAATGGCATCGAGCGCACCGGCGGCGATCTCCACCGCCTGGCTCACGCTGAGCTCCTTGCGCTCCTGATCGTCCGAGCCGTCAAACTCGGCGGAAACAGCATTGCCGGTTAGGTTCCAGCCTGCCACGCAGCCTCCTTTCGTTATCGAGCACAGAGGCTCCGGCCCCGTGCGAAATTAAGTCCAACACATAGTACAGCGCCGCGGGGACACGAATCCCCGCGGCGCCCAGTGACCCAATTTGTTATCGGTTGGAGTTTCTGTTGTAGCGAGCCATAAGGTAGAGCAGCTGAATAATCGAAGTGAGCGCTGCGGCCACATAGGTAAGCGCGGCTGCCATCAGTACCTTCTTGGCGCCGTTGACCTGCTTGGAGCTCATGCCCGACTGCTCGATGTACGCCACAGCACGTCGGCTGGCGTCAATCTCGACAGGCAACGTAACGAGTTGGAACAGCACACTAAACGAGAAGAAGATCAACGCGAGGGTCGTGAGCCCGGCAATGTTCATAAACAGGCCCAAGAGTAACACGATGGTCCAGGTGTTCTGGGTAAAGTTGACGACCGGCACGAGGGCGGTACGCACTTTCATCATGGCATAGCCGCTTTGACGCTGGGCGGCATGGCCCGCCTCGTGGCAGGCGACGGCAACGCTTGCGACCGAACCGCCCGAACGGTTGGCATCCGACAGATACAGGTTGTTGTCCTGCGGGTTGTAATGGTCGGTGAGCTCGCCAGCGACACCCTTGATACCCACGGCGCTACAACCGTTGGCATCGAGCATGCGGCGAGCGACTGTGGCACCCGTATCGCCGTCCGAGCGAACCTTGGACCAGGTTTTGTACGTCGAGTTGATATAGTTCTGTGCGGCAAGGCCAAGCACCGTGCAGACAAGAACAACCAGCAGGTACAGCGGGTCGATGCCAAAGCCGTATCCATAGTAATAAGGCATGCGAATTCCTCCGAGTCGAGTTACACGTTGGAGGCATTTTACCCACTCAACCGGCTAGGCTTCCCTACAGGAGCTCGATTTTGCCGTCCTTCACCGTCAACCCCATATTGCCGGAAAGCAGATCGTCTAGACGCGAACCCACGAGCTCAAAGCGCCAGCCTTCGCGCAGGGGGCTCTGCTCGGGATGCTCAATGTAGTCGGCCAGGTCATCGCGCGAGGCAATGACCGAGGTCGCCACGCCCGAGCGCTCGGCAACTAGGCGAATGAGCGCATACATCAGGTCCGTCACGCTCTCCAACTCCGGCGAAATCTGACGGTGCCCGCGCACCATGAGCGGCAGGCGATCGTGCGGGCAGCTCGCGCCGCGCTTGATGGCCATGAGCGCACCGTCCACGTCGCGCTCCCCCAACTGATCGGTACCGCGAATGCTACGGAACTCCTCAACGCGCACGGGATTGCGCTTAACGAGCGCAAGCAGCGTGTCGTCGGACATGACCCACTTGCGCGGGATGTTACGGCGCTCGGCGCGATCCTCGCGCCAAGCGGCGAGTTCGCGCGCGATGCCCAACTGGTGACGGCTGCACGAATTGATGCGTTTGACCTTGCGGAACGCCTCGTGGCGATCGGCGCGATAGTGCGACTCGTCAGCCAGCGGGCGCAACTCGTCGAGCACCCAGTCCACACGGCCCAGCTCGCGCAGACGGCTCATCATCTCGGTATAGGCGACGATCAGGTACTTGACGTCGTCGATCGCATACTCAATCTGCTTATCGGTCAGCGGGCGGCGCGACCAGTCAGTCAGCGACTCGGTCTTGGGCAGCGATACACCGCAGAACGTCTGAACAAGCGCGCCATACGAAATCTGCTGGCGCTCGCCCAAAAAGGCGGCGGCGACCTGCGTATCGAAAATCGGTCGCGGCAGCACGCCCACGGTATGGAGCATGACCTCCATATCCTGCGAGCACGCGTGGAAGACCTTGGTCACGCTCTCGTCGGCCATAAGCTCGGCCAGCGGCGATAGGTCGTCGATTACCAGGGGATCGACCGCGACGCTCTCGGCAGGGGTGGCAATCTGAACCAAGCACAGACGCGGATGGAATGTGCGCTCGCGCAAAAACTCGGTATCGACGGCAATCGCGTCGAACTCACGGGCGCGCTGGCAAAAGTCGAGTAGAGCCTGATGTGTGGAAATGTACATATCAACCCATCGAATAAGGTTAGGCCCGAAAAACACGGGTAGGATATCGGCATTGCCTTACAACTATACTCGGTTAGTCGCAGAACGGGAACGTAAGTATGCGCTGTCTTATCATCCACAACCCGGCATCGGGCCCCAGCTCAGATGAAATCTACGCATTCACGCACGCCCTCGCGCAGGGCGGCGACGAAGTCGTGATGCGTTTTATCGGCGATGGCATGGAGCCCGAGGACGCCGTGGCAGACGTGCGCGAGTTTGATCGCGTGGTGGTCTCGGGCGGCGACGGCACCGTCTCCAACGTGCTCGACCAGATGCGCGGGTGCGGTGTCCCCACGCTCGTCTTCCCCTCCGGCACGGCCTGCCTGTTCTTTAACAACATCGGTAATGCCCCCGAGGCAGCGGCGCTTGCCAAGGCTTGCCGCGCCGGTCGCACGGTCAAAGTCGACATGGGCGAGCTCTTTTGGCTCGACGAGAACGGCAACGAGAAGTGCCACGGCTTCATCATCATCGCCGGCTCGGGCTTCGACGCCGAGATCATGATGAAAGCCGCCCCCACCAAAAACGACATCGGCGAGATCGCCTACTTCCTCTCTGCGCTCGCCACGCCCAACCCTACGGTAGCGCACTTTACGATTGAGCATGACGGCATTGTCGAGGAGCTCGACGGCACCTGCTGCATGGCCGGCAACACCTCGGTCATGCAAAACGACATCAACCTGTTCCCCGACTGCCGCATGAACGATGGCATGGTCGACATTGCGGTCATCGAACCCGTGCGCACCGTGCAGCTGCTGCCTACTGTGATCGCCGCTGCGCTTGACCCCGCCGGTAAGGTACTCGGGCGCCCGCAGTTCAAGATCATCCAGACCAAGGAAGCCAAGATCACCTGCACCCCGTCGCTGGGCATGCAGTTCGATGGCGAGATCATCTCCAGCAACTCGGGCGTCTTTGGTGCCCGCGCACTTCCGCAATGCCTCGACCTCATCGTCGACGAATTCTCCCCACTCGGAAAATAGGAGGACCCCATGAACGACAATCCCCTGCTTGGCTTTATCGTCATTGTTCTGGCCATGCTCGTCGGCTATGCGATCAACGTGATCCACCGCCGGAAGAAGTAATTCCACATTGGTATGATATTCATCCAATTATCGTCTCCCCTGCTGTTTATGCATTTGCTAAACAGCAGGGGATTTTCATTTCGAGCATTCCCAGCTACTTTATTCGGCTACAGTAATTACAGGGCGTCTTTATTAAAGTAAAGCTAGAAACTGAGTATAATTAACCGCTCATCGCATATTTCATTACGCTTATCGAGTAAGTTTCTTTCATAGATGAATATTGTTTCCAGTTCGTTACGCTAATGGGATGTCTTTATTGGCTGAAGCCCTCTGGCAACGGAGGGCTTTCGCACGCTGGGAGGGAAAATGAGGAAAACTCACCCCGTCAACGCGCTCAAGAAGCTAGGCATAGGCCTCGCCTTTGGAGCTGCGACCATCATGTCCATGCCGACATCTGCGCTCGCCTGCACGCAGATGTACATGGGCAAAAACCTTACGGCCGACGGCAACACGTACTACGGCCGCGCCGAGGACTTTGGAGCGCGTTACCTCAAGCACTATGGCATCGAGCCCGCTCATGAACCCGGCTTTACGTACAGCTCGATTGAATCTGCTTTTGAATACACTTCGAACAAGCCTACCTATCGTTACAGCTATGTACGCGACCACCCCTCCAACTGGATGGGTCGCACCGATGCCTATTCCGAGGCCGGAATCAACGAGAAGGGCGTCTCCTGCTCTGCCACGCTAAGCACTTCCTATAACGAGGAGGCCGATGCAGCAGACCACATCGATGAGGAAGTGGGTCTGGGCGAGTACAGTTACGGCAGCATCATCCTGGGCGAGAGCGCCACGGCCCGCGAGGGCGTCGAGCTTCTCGGCAGACTGATCGATGATCAAGGCGTCTGCACCAACGACCAGATCATCATCGCCGACAACAACGAGACCTGGCTGTTCGCCACACTTTCCGCCCATCAGTGGATCGCCATGAAGCTTGCTGACGACGTCGCGTCGCTCAACCCTAATATCGGGAGCCTCAACTACGATGTCAACCTTGATGACGACGAGAACTGCCTACACTCCGAGGGCATCGAGTCCATGCCCGTGGAGAAGGGCTTCGCCAAATACTCCGCTGACGGCAAATTCGATGTCGCCCAAACGTATGGCGAAAGCCTCGCCGATTCCGGCGTAAACCAGTGGTCCCGCTATGTGCAAGGCCGCTACTATTTTGGTAATCAGCTGACCGAAGGCACAGATTACGACATTATCACAGTAGAGAAGGAAGGAAAACCCGACCAAAAGGGAGCCATGGTCAGCGAAATCCAGCCCCTGTTCTTCAAGCCTGGCAAGTCTGGTTGGAGCACTTTCGAGTTGATTCGCGCCTTCGGCAACCGTGGCGAGAACGTCCCTGGCCTCAACGCGAACACTGATGGTGTTTATTGCATCGGCAGCGAGCGCAACACCGAGATCAACCTCTTCCAGATTCGTCGCGGGTATGACCCCGAAGTCGCTACCATCCAGTGGGAAATGCTCTCCCGCGCCGCGTACTCCGTCGCCATCCCGTTGTACTCCGCTCTGATAACTGAGGTCAGCCCGTACTTCAGCGATCAGACCGTCTCCTTCGATCACTGCAAACAGACTGACGTCGTGTACAACGAAGAGCCCGAGAACTCAATCAACTACGTCCTCATGGACATCAGCTCACTCTGCTTTGAGAACCCTGACACCCTTGGTATCAGCGTCCGCGCCTACCTCGATGCGCTCCAGAACGAGCTCATCGAGCAAAACAAGGAAGTTGACGCCGCCATGCTGGCCGAGACGACCATCGAGGGCCGCACTGCCCTGGCCAACAAGGCCGGCAAGGCTGCTACCGAGAACACCTACAAGAAGTGCAAGGCACTGCTCCAGGAGATGCGCGCCTATCAGAAGGCCGAAAACTTCGACCAGCCCTTCACCCCGAGCGACCTGGACACCGAGACCAACGGCCTCAAGGTGTCCATCACCTACGCCAAGGACGCTCTTGCCACCGATCCGATCACCCCGGATCAGCCCGGCACTCCTGAGCAGCCTGGCACTCCCGAGCAGCCCGCTAAGCCCGAGCAGCCCGCTAAGCCCGAGCAGCCGGCCGCCAAGCCTGAGAAGCCTGGCAAGTCCGACACCACGACCACGGTAACCACTAACAAGACGAACACCAAGGGCGGCCTGCCCACCACTGGCGATCGTTTTGATGGCCGCATGGTGGCCGCATTCGCCATCGCTGGCGTTGCCGTCATCTCCGCGGGCGGTTACTTCCTCTACCGTCGCAATAAGGAGTAACGTCCTAGCTGAGCGGGCGGGGCACATGAGTCACCTCACCCGCTTAGCCCGCTCTTATTGACCGATGGGAAACCCGCCTGAAATCTTTTCAAAAAAGATTTCCCCGCACACACTTCGCTGTGCTATAGTGCAGCGCAACAGCAACTAGGTGCGACCGCGCCATGGCATCACGAAAGGAGTCACCAATATGAAGGACACGATGACGTCTCTCAACAACTGGTGGTGGCGTGATGCGAATACGATCGGTCGACGGTGAGTCCCTCACACCTGTTTTTGCGCTCTAGGTGATTAGAAGGCCTCCGGTTTCGACCGGGGGCCTTTTTCTATCTCGAGCCCGATCGCATTCGCATCGCGCGCCTCCGCTTTCTTCTCTTTCACTTCCCCTCCGAAAGGATTTTCACCATGTCTCAGAACACCACCACCGCCCAGCCCCGCACCGTCCAGACCGCCGACCGCGGCAAACTCGACGTCCGTGCCCTTGTCTTGCTCGCCATCCTGCTTGCCGCTGGCTTCATCCTCAACTTCACCGTCGGCAAGGCTATCTCCGGCATCTCGGGCGGTATGATCAGCCCCGAGTTCATTATCTCGGCCTTCTGCCTCACTATCCTGGTCGTGCGCCCCAACATCGGTCAGGCACTCGTCATCGGCCTGATCTCGGCCGCCGTGATCCAGATCACCACCACCTCGCCGTTTGTCGATTTTGCCGCCGAGGGCATCGCTGCCATGCTCATGGCCGTCATTGTCAACGCTGCCGCCAAGGACGGCCAGGTTAAGCCCGCCGTCGCCATCGTCGCAGCCTTCGTGACCACCTTTGTCTCGGGCGTCATCTTCATGGTCATCAAGATGGCCATGCTCGGCGTGGTGAGCGAGCTCGCCGCTGCCATGCTGCCCGTCGTCGCTGCGACCGCCGTCTTTAACGCCATCCTGGTTGGCGCTCTCTATCTGCCCATCCAGAAGGCCCTGAAGCTCAACTAACCTGCTCGGCTTTACGAGCCACCCCATCTTGGCGTTCATTCGTCGCTCGCGTACCCAAGTACGCTTCGCTCCTCTTTCGCGCCAACCTGGGGCCCCTCGTAAAGCCGTCTCCGTGCTTCACCACCAAAGACTGTCCCAAACAACTAGCTTTTGGGGACGTTCTTAAACGACTAGTCATTTAAGAACGTCCCCGATGACTATGAAAGGTATCCATGGAAACGATCATCAACGTCGACGATATCTCGTTCTCCTATGGCACGCAGACCGAGCAGGCGCTTAAGCATATCTCGCTCGGCGTGAACAGGGGAGATTTTATCGGCATTATCGGGCCTTCGGGCGCCGGCAAGTCCACACTTGCCGCCTGCCTGTCGGGAGCCGTACCCCACCATTACACCGGCACGTTCTTTGGCTCCGTCACTGTCGACGGCAACGACACCTGTGAAGTTTCGCTCACCGATGTGTCGCAGATCGTCGGCAGCGTGTTGCAAGACATCGACACGCAAATGGTCGCCTCGGTCGTCGAGGACGAGATGCTTTTTGGCCTGGAGAACTTTGGCGTTCCGCACGACCAGATCGAGCAGCGCGTGAGCGAGACGCTCGAGACCGTCGGCATCAGCGACCTGCGCGACCGCGAGATCGCCACCCTCTCAGGCGGCCAAAAGCAAAAGGTTGCCATCGCCGCCATCCTCGCTATGCGTCCGCGTGTGCTCGTGCTCGACGAACCCACCGCGGCGCTCGACCCCGCCAGCTCCACGCTGGTCTTCGAGACCCTACGCGAGGCCAACCGCGCACTCGGCATCACCATCGTCGTCATTGAGCAAAAAGTCGCCCTGCTTTCGGAGTATTGCAACCGCGTGCTCGTGCTCAATCATGGCGAAATCGCGCTACAGGGCGAGCCGCACGAGGTCTTCGCGCACGCCGATGAGCTCCGCGCCATCGGCGTCGATTGCCCGCGCGTCACGCGCATTTTCAACAGCCTCGAGGCCGATGGCCTGACCAGCGGCACTCCCTGTTTGGATGTTGATGAGGCCGAGCGCCTGATTACGGGCATCGTCGACCCCGCACACGCAAGCAGCGACACTCAGGCACCCGCCGGCTCACCGCACGCACCGTCGTTGCGCCCGCACGCCAAGGACGCCGAACCCGTGCTCACCTTCGATCACGTTGAGTTTGCCTATCCCAATGGCGGCGCCGCCGTCCACGACCTCAACCTGACCCTCTATCCCGGCGAGCTCGTGGGCATCGTCGGTCAAAACGGCGCCGGCAAGACCACGCTCACCAAGCTGCTCACAGGCCTGCTTAAGCCCGCCTCGGGCAGCGTGCGCGTCACGGGACTGGATACCGCAGCCGTTCCCACAAGCCGCATCGCCCGCGAAGTCGCAACCCTCTTCCAAAACCCCGACCGTCAGATCTGCAAGGACACCGTGCTCGACGAGGTCGCCTTTGGCCTGGAGCTTGCCGGCATCGACCGTGCCGAGGCGCTGCGTCGCGCCCAGCTCGTCATCGACCGCTTTGGCTTGCCGGCCGACGAGGCGCCCTTCTCGCTCTCGCGCGGTCAGCGCCAGATGGTGGCACTCGCCTCCGTCGTGGTCGTAGAGCCCAAAATCGTGGTGCTCGACGAGCCCACGAGCGGCCTTGACTACCGCGAGTGCATGACCGTGATGGAAACGGTGCGCACCATGGCCGAGCGCGGCTGCGCTGTAATCATGGTCTGCCACGACATGGAAGTCGTCTCCGACTTTGCCGAGCGCATTGTGGTAATGGCCGACGGCCGCATCCTCGAGCGCGGCCGCACGCACGAGCTGTTCTCGGACATCGAGCTCATGCAGCGCGCCTACGTTGAGCCGCCCCAGGTCATAGAGCTTTCCCGTCGCCTGGCATCCTCCGTCTCTCCCGCCTTTGCACAGGTGAGCGAGGTCACCGATATCGTTCGCATTACCGAGGAGATGGTCCACCGTGGTTAACGTCATCGACTATATGCCGGGCGATACACTGCTGCACCGCTTGAACCCGGTCGTTAAACTGGGCCTTGCCGCCGCCATCATCGTCGGCATCTTCCTGTCCGACACCTACGTGGCGCTGTTGGGCTTTTTGGCGCTCACCCTTGCACTGGGCGCCTACGCCGGCGTCGTCGACCGTCTGTTCTCGCTGCTCAAGTTGCTGATTCCGCTCGCGCTTATCATGCTGGTGCTCCAGCTGGCCTTTATGCGCGATGGCAACGTGGTGTGGGGTTTTATCACCGACACGGGCCTCATCACAGGATCGAAGGCCTGCCTGCGCCTGCTGGGTGTGGCATTACCACTCATCCTCATGCTCATGGTGACCAAGCTCAACGACCTTGCCAACGCCTGCGTCGAGGTGCTGCACGTGCCGTATCGCTATGCCTTCACCTTTACCACGGCGCTGCGCTTTGTGCCGGTGTTTGGTCAGGAGATGAACGCTATCATGGAGGCGCAGACCGCGCGCGGCGTCGAGTACGACACCAAGAACCCCATCAAGAAGCTTAAGCTCATGCTGCCACTGTGCGTGCCGCTGCTCATCTCGAGCGTGGGCAAGACCGATGCCACAGCCTTGGCGGCAGAACAGCGCGGCTTCTATCTGCGTACGCGCGCCAGCTCGTACAAGCGCTACCCCATCAAGGGCCTAGACATCGCCGTGCTCATCGTCAGCATCGCCCTCATCGCCATCGGCTTCCTGTTCTAGTTCACCACCGACAGCAACAGCCCAACGCAAAAGGCCTCGGCTCGCACCAAACGAGCCGAGGCCTTTACTGTTTCACCAGATAAAACTTACCAAAATAAACCTGTCCCTTTTTGGCAGGTCGGAAGCTAGAGGCGGTAGGGGGCGCCGCTGCGGATGATGGATTCGCGCACCAGGACATCCATGGCGTCGAGGGTGATCTCGGGCATCTCTCGGTACTTCTGCAGCACCGAGAGCTCGGTGCAGGCCAGAATGACGCGGTCGCAGCCGCTACGGGCGAACTCCCACATCACGCGGTCGAACTTATCCATATCGGGCTCACGTCCGGCCTTCACATCATCGTAGATAAGCGACATCACATCGTTCTGACGTTTCTCGCTGGGATAGACAACCTCAACACCCGCAGCCTTACATTCGCGGCCGTAGACACCCGCGCCCACGGTGCCATCGGTTCCCATAATGCCGATCTTGCGCACCGGCTCGGCCGGCATACTCAGGTTGGGGTCGAACTCGCACTCCCCCATCACCGCGCCGGCCAGAGCATAGCGCACCGACTCACGCGGCATGTGGATAATCGGCACCTTCGTAAACGACTGGATCTGGTCATAGAAGTAGTGTGACGTGTTGCAGGGAATGGCAATGTGTGCACAGCCCAGCGACTCGAGTGCCTGGGCGCACTCTTTCATGGTCGCCAGCAGTTTGGCATGCTCGCCGGTCTTAATGGCCAGCGTGCGGTCGGGCATGGTCGACTTGGAGAGTACCACCATGTCGATATGTTCCTGATCGCAGGCAGCAGCCGTATGACGCACCACCTGGTCGTAGTAATACGACGTGGCCTCGGCGCCCATGCCGCCGATAACTCCCAGCTTTTCCATCGCCGCCTCCTTGGTGACGCTTGCGCAATTGCGCGTATCATACCCGCGCCCGCCCGATGCAAACCGGACGGGCGCCGCGCTCATCTACTTGTAATACGTCTTGAACAGCTTAAAGTGGCGCAGCTTGGTGTGCCACATGCGCAGCCAGCGGTTAAAGACAAAGTCGCCCTTCATAAACGAAGGGTCGGCGCCCTTGCCTTCCTTGTCCAGGCGATGCACCTTAGCGCGCAGCTCGGGATCCTTGACGTACTTGTCGACGACGCCCATGGGGACGACCATCCACAGGGCCTCGTCCTGAGCCGTCACAAACTCCGGCTCAAACGGGCGGTTGAACACATACTCGTCCACCACATACTTGGCAACGTTAAAGCCGCTGTTGGTAACGTAGTAGTTGCTGCGACCCTGGCGCGTGTTGAAATCGAAGAACTTAAACGAGCCGTCGCGCTCGTCGTACTTAACGTCAAAGTTGGAATAGCCCACAAAGTGAAGGTCCTCGAGCAGCTTGCGCACGCCGCCCATGAGTTCGTCGTTAGGCTCGGTAATGATACAGGCATGGTTGCCGACACCGTGGGGCTGATGCTCCTCGAGCAGCACATGGCCCAGGCACATCATGCGGACCTTACCGTTGCGGTCGGAATAGCTGGTGAGCACGCGCATGTACTCGTCGTTGCCGGGCACGCGATCCTGCAAGATCAGATCGTCGGTGTAGCCGCTGGCATACGAATCGCGAATGACCTGTTCCAGCTCGGCGCGGTCGGCAATCTCATAGGCCTTCTTCTGGCCCTCGAACTCATGCTGCCACCACATGATGCCGTCAGAAGGCTTCAGAATCATCGGGTAAGGAAAATCGATCTGGTCGAGCACTTCGGCAGGCGCCTCACCCTGGGCATTAAGCATCGCCTTGGTAAAGGTAAACGTGTGTGGATAGGGCACGCCATGCTTCTCGCACAGCTCGTAGAAGATCTCCTTCTTCTGGCACTGCTCGAGCATGCTGTAGGGCGCGTAGGGAGCGACGATGTTATCCGCCAGCTCATGAGCATCCTTGGCTTGAGCCACGAGAGCGACATAGTTGTCGCCGCAGCCCACAAGGACAATAGCCTTGTCGGCATGCGCTTGGGCAATGCCGTTGACGGTTTTGAGCATCACGGGCATGGTGTCGATATCCACGTTGGGCGTGTAGTCGATAATCTGGCTGCGGTACGCGGGACCCGTCTGATACTTGCCAAAGACCAGACTCTTGACCTGGTACTCCTCGTAGAAGGCGCGCGCCACCGAATAGGCGTTGATGTCGCCACCAAGCAGCACGGGAATGAACTCGCGCTCTGTAAATTGCAATGCCATGGAAACTTCCTATCATGAACTGCCCACACAACGGGCGGTCTTTGCGCAACTGATTTATTCTAGCGTGCCAAGCCGCCGGCGCCCAAAGCTCCACCGTATCTATGGCAATCGACGTAATCGTCCAGCACGAAGGCCAGCACGAAGACGGCGCTCACCGTTGTATGACAACGGGCAATGAACCTACCATTGTTGTAGGATTCAGTGTATTGACATCCTCGAGCGAAAGGCGCGCACGTGCCCCAAGACCATCCGACCGATAATCCCATCCTCAATGCCGCGAGGCGCGAGCTGGCGGAACGTGCGAAAGCGACCGCTCCCCTGTGCACGGCAAACGACGCCTACAACGGACCCGCCCGCATCGTCTCGATCAACACGTCGGCACACAAGGGCACGCGCAAGTCGCCCGTCGCCGATGGACGCGACACCGTTATAGAGCAATTTGGTCTCGCCACCGATGCGCACGCCGGACATTGGCACCGCCAGGTCTCTTTTTTAGCCGCGGAGTCCATCCAGACGGCGCAGGCACGCGGGCTCGACGTTCACGAGGGTGACTTTGGAGAAAACTTCACAACCCGGGGCATCAACCTGTTCTCGCTCCCCTTGGGCACACAGCTCAAGCTTGGAAGCGACGTGCTCGTCGAAATCAGCCAAATCGGCAAGGTCTGCCACACCCGTTGCGCCATCTACTATCTCGCTGGCGACTGCATCTTTCCCCACGAGGGCGTTTTTGGCGTGGTACTAAAGGGCGGAGAGGTCCATACCGGCGACGATATCCGGGTAGTCAAACTCGGCGACGGCACCTGTTCGTTCACCCCCGCCGAGGCCCTCGAAGAGATTGAGCAGGCTCGCCAGAAGGGCGCGCTGTAGCTGTAAAACCCCACGTTGAGATGGCTTTTACAGCCCAAAACTCCTCTCAAACAGAGCTCCGTAACGTTAAAGTTGAACTCTATGGTTTCTCAACAATTCATCATAACTGCAGGTCAAAGCCAAAGCCTCAAGTTCAACTTGACCCTTTGGGACCTTTAAGGTTCAAGTTGAGGTCGAAAGCAGTAGTAGAATACCGTTCGAACCATAACCTACGATTGATTGCAGAGGGACTGGATGCAGCATTCGAATCATCGCACCGCAGCGCTCATTGCGTCGAAGCCGGCTCGTATCATCACGAGCGCCGCGCTCGCCGTTGCGCTGACGGCCACGCCGATGCTCTCCCCCGTTGCGGCGTATGCCGCCTCGCAGGCAACGCAGGACCAGCTTTCCGCAGCCCAGCAGAAGATCGAAGCCGCCACGAGCGCCTACAACGACGCCCGCACCAAACTCGATGACCTGCAAAAGCAGATTGACTCCAATGAGGCAAGCATCGAGGAAATCGAGGCTAAGCTTCCCGAGCAGCAGGCCAAGGCAAGCTCCGCCATGCGCGATCTGTATAAGTATCAGAAGGGCACCAACCCCATCGTGAGCTTCCTGGTCAACGCGCAGAGCCTGGGTGAGTTCATCACGACCTGCAAATACACCAACCAGATCACGAGCTCGAGCGTCGACGAGATCGAACAGCTCAATAACATGCAAACCGAACTCGAACAGAACAAGGCTGAGCTCCAGCAGGCCAAGTCTCAGCTTGAGGCAGAGCAGAAAAACGCCGAGGATGCGCTGGCGCAGGCCCAGCAGCTCCGCAGCGAGGCACAGGCAAAAGCCGAGCAGGAAAATGCCGCCGAGCTTGCCAAGCTTGAGGCCGATAAGGCCGCTGCCGCTGAGAAGCTCTCGGGCGAGGGCGTGAGCGGCAGCAATTCCAGCAGCCAGGCCACTAACACCAACACCACCATCGACACCACGGTGAACAACGCCAATACCGGTAGCTCCGATTACGATTCGTTCATTAATGAGTGGACGAGCCGCATCGACAATTATCTCGCCGGCTCCCCCATGGCAGGCCAGGGCTATAACTTTGCCGTCGCCGCTTGGAATACCGGTGTCGACCCCCGTTGGTCCCCCGCCATCGCCTGCATCGAGAGCACCAAGGGTGCTTATTGCGCCAATTCTTACAACGCCTGGGGCTGGAGCGCCCGCGGCGGCGGTTGGCGCAGCTTTGGCAGCTGGAGCGAGGGCATCTCCGCTCACGTTGCCTATCTGGGCGCCAACTACGGCTCCACCCTTACCCCGGCTGCGGCCAAAAAGTACTGCCCGCCCACGTGGCAGGACTGGTACAACAAAGTCGCCGCTCAGATGAACCGCATCTAAGTGCAACTGCAAAGGGCCCCAATGGGGCCCTTTTTCTTTTAGGTAGCGGAGGTATCGACGACGCCGGTCGCATTGGCAACCGCGACTATGACGATCATGCATAGGAGCAGCACACCCAATGCCTTGAGCAAGAGCTTCGCGAGCTTCTTGCCGCGATAGCTGTCGAGCAATGCGAATCGCCGACGAAGACGGCGCTTATCGAACAGCGCAAAATGCATAAGCACCATAAGGCCATCGACAAAGAAAAAATACTCGATCATGAGAAGCCACGTCGGGTAGCTTTGGTTTGCTCCGGTGGGGTGAAAGACGGCAAAGTGACTTCCGACAAAGAACACAAGCAGCGAGAAGCAGACGAGCGTATTCCAAATGCGCCCCAGAGACTCCGGAACGCGAGAGAGCAGACCACATGCAGCGGAGGCGGCGGGCCTAGGAAGCCCTGCGGGGTTTCGGGGCCCTTGGGGCGTCAACACCGTCTCCGAGGCCGGAGTACGGACAGGCGCAGGAGGCCGCACGGGGCGACTCAGATCGTATGCCGCGCGCGTCGCCCGTCTCAACGCTTCCGCACTCGCAAAACGCTTGACCGGGTCGAGCGCCATCGACATGCAGACGACATCGGCAAGTGGAGTGGGAATGCCGCGCGCCTCGCATTGCTCGCGCATGTCGAGCCCTGGTTTAGGGTCGACTCCCGTCAAGCAGAAGAACAACAGGGCGCCAAGCGCGTAGACGTCGCTGCGCACACTCGTCTGCCCAAACCCATACTGCTCGGGCGGCGCATAGGGTCGCGTGCCAAACTTGACGGTATCGGCATCGGCGCCATCGCGCCATACGCGCGCGATCCCCAAGTCGATAATCACCAGCGATGAAAATGTCAGGCCGTCATTAGGCGTATAGTTGGCACCTGTCACGATGATATTCGACGGCTTGAGGTCGCGATGGATCTCCGGCGCCGACGTCTCCCCCGCCATTGCAAAACCGGCATGGAGCTCACCCACGGCGTCGCAAAGGGCAGGATACAATTCACGCGCATAATCGGGGGTGGCTCCCAGACGGTCCACCAGCGCCCCGAGTGTCTCCCCTTCGATGTATTCCATAACCACGTTGAGCTCGTCGCCCACACGACGACAATCGACGATTCTGGGCAGGTGCTCAAAACGCCTGCCTGCCCGCTGAGCGGCAAATAGACGCTCGTATGCCCCTCCGATTTGAGCCGAAGCATCGATGCGTTTACGGACAAAGGGGCCGAGCGAACCACCGCCGGTTCCTTCAAAGTACACGAGCTCGGTTGTTTCAACGGACGAGCGCTTAAGTATACGCTCCACGCGATAGCTGTCGTCGCGATCGAGCGACGCCAGGTGCTCGACAAGCGCTGCGGTCAGCTCGTCATCGGAATATGTTGGGGTCTGAGTATCCATAGCCTCCATCATAGCGCAGGGCGCAGACACCCCATGGCATCTGTGCCCCGTTCGTTTGCATCGTTGTTCGGCAGCTACGCCGGCTCAGATATCAGCCGCTAACTCACCGTCTCCTCGCCAAAGCGATACAGCTCCTCGTTGACCTTTTGGAGGCTGCACCCGCGATCGATGCAAAAAATGATAATCGCATCGCGGCGGTCCTTGCAGTTAAGGACGCTTACCCCGGCAGCCGTCAGCGCACGGTTGGTTTCTTTGAGCGTCAGCGCCATCGCAAAGGCAATCTGCAGCACCTTATTGCGGCTCGGATGCCGCGCACCGGTAAAGATCTGATAGCCAAAGGTCTCATTGAGATCGGCCATACGAACCACGCGCGAGCGCTCCAAGCCCTTTTCCTGCAGTAGCTGCTTCAGGTAGTTCGAAAGCGACGGGGCGGCAAAGTCGTGTTCTTTGATATAGCCATCGATGTTTGGCGCGTCGAGAAGCTCATTGAGCAACTCGTCAGTCAGCTTTTTATCGGGCATACGACTTCACCTCCCCCAGTGCATACAACATGCTAGAAACCGCTTACGTCCGAACGCCCCCAACTGGCGACCTGATCGGGAGACACCGTGCCCAGCGCCTCGAACTTCCAGGAGCCGCCCGCCTTCAGATGATTGGTGTTTGCAAGAGCCGTTCCAACCTGGTTGCCATCAGCATCATACAGAACATACTCAATCTGAATGTAGCTCTTTTCCTTGTCCGTGTTATTGGTCAGCGTCCCCGTGATCTTATAGGCAAACTGATTGGAAGTGTCTTCAGCCTCGTCAGCAATGGTATACGGTTCTTGCGGTTCTTTTTGCTCCTCAGCCTGCTGTGTCGTCCCGGCAGGTTTTGCCGAATCGCTCGCAGACGAATCGGTTGAGTTGCCACCCATAGAGCCCACGGCACCGACAATAACCAGCACCACGATGACGCCTAGGACAATCTTACCGATCGGCTTCTTTCCCTCTTTTGCCATTATTCATCCTTCCTACGATCCGGCTACCGTGCCGGCACACAGCACATCGTAGGAAGGATTAAACTTGAATTCATTAGCTGAGAGCTAAGGTTGCGGTAAACGGCCAATGCAGTTATCCAAACGCCGAGCAAACGCACTTTGCGCGACCGTCTGCCGGCAGCGCATCAACCCACCGTGACGGATTCCCCGGTAAAGGCACTGACCATCAACAGGACAAAGAACACCAGGTAGCTGACACTCAGCGGGTACGCAATGACCAGGAATACAACCCAGCCGATATTGGTTTTACCGCCGGCACGGCGTCGCTCGCGATTGCGGCAGAGCCAAATCGTCACGCCGATGGCCACAATCAGCAACACGAGTGCCGCTGCCGCCAACCCGGCAAGCGCAAACATCACGCCAATGCTCACAGCAATAACCGGAAGCAACAACAAGCCGCATCCACACCCACCGGGACTATAAACGGCAGACTGTCGGCGTCGCCTCATCGCCGCGCCACCCCCATCATCTTTGAGCACTACAGTGCGATGGCCTGCTGAACAGGAACGATCTTGTCGAGTTCCGGTTCGATCCGCCTTTTCTCGGCCTCAAGGTCAAACGCCACCTGAGCGCGCAGCCAATAACCATCCGTCAGGCCAAAATAACGGCAAAGACGGAGGTCGGTGTCGGCCGTCACGCGACGTTTTCCCAAGACAATCTGCCCGATACGCTGAGCCGGAATCCCAGTCTCTTTCGCAAGGCGATATTGAGAAATGCCCATGGGAACAAGAAACTCCTCTTTGAGAAGCTCACCAGGAGTCACCGGCGGCAGCAAATCGGCCGAAGTCTCATCACTTGTGATAATCGACGATTTCGACATTCCAAGCCATCTCCTGTCTCCATTCAAAACAGACCCGATAGCGCTCATTACGATACAATCATAGTATCGCCTTACGTTAGTAACGTCAAACGTTTCTATAGACTTACATCTCTATTATATCGTACGTTTGTTCGTGTTTTCTAGAACAAACTGTCCTTCACGCCTTAGCCAAGCAAAAGCAATCGTTTGTAGACATCGAGGCCTTTGAGTAGGACTTCCTCGTCGAAGAGCATGCTATCGGTATGCAGAGCGCTTGTGGCATAGGCGGGGCAACCCTCGGCGTCGCTCGGATTATCCTGACTGGCAGGAACGCCCGTGCCCAGCAAGAAGAACACGCCCGGCAGATGGCGTTGATAGAACGCGAAATCCTCGGCGATCAGCAGCGGCTCGTCCACAAGTTGCAGCTCGGACAAGGCAGGCGCAATGCAGGCAAACAGCTCGGGGTCGTTATCGACTGGCGGATAGCCCTCGGCAAAGTCGAGATCGTACGTACAGCCTGTTGCGGCACAGGCATCGTCCAGCACGCGGCGTACGCCCTCGCGCGCACGGTCGAACATGGCGTCCGTAAACACACGCAAGCTACCGGCAACATGGGCCTCCCCCGCCACCGCATTGCAGACGGTGCCTGCCTGCAGCAGGCCGAACTTGCCAATGCAGGGCTCATCGGCACCCAGCCCATCCATCAGTTCGCGCTCGGCAACCAAGAACTTGGCAGCCGCCAGCGCCGCATCGTGCGACTCCTCGACCGGAACGCCATAGGTCTTAGCGATATGGATGCTCGTCCCGTGAATATGAATGTGTGTCTCACTCGAACGCGCCAGCAACGGACCGGAGCAACTCGCCAACGTACCGGCAGGCAAATCGGGCCACACATGGAAGCCGAAGATGCGATCCACCCCGTAGCGCTCGAACACGCCGCTCTCGCACACCGTCTTGGCGCCACCGGTCGTTTCCTCGGCAGGCTGGAACACAAAAAGCACGTTGCGCTTAAGTGAACCCGGCTGCTCGCGAATCGTACGGTCGACAAAGGTCGCGGCGGCAAGCGCCATGGCCATGTGTCCGTCATGTCCGCAAGCGTGCATCTTGCCGGGATGGGTTGAGGCAAAGGCCGCTCCCGTCGCCTCCGCGATGGGCAGCGCATCCATATCGGCGCGAATCGCCGTGGCATGCGCGGCATCAACGCCGGCGTCGAAGAAAGCACAGACACAGCTGGGGCACGGATGGGTCACTTCGCAGGTGAGCGGTGCCAGCACGCCCTCGATATAGGCAATGGTTTGCGGAAGATCGAAATCGAGCTCCGGAATGCGATGGAGATCGCGGCGATAGCGACGGAGTTCTTGGAGCCCGGTCATAGAGGATCCCTTCGTGAGGCACATCTGTTGCAACTTATTGTGATACAGGATTGTGGCGCACATGTTTCCAGCATATTGCTGCATTTTTCAAACGTTATATACGAATACTCTTGTTTGCTAAAGTGCAACGTGGTAGGGTCGTTACCACTTGATAGAGGCGCGGGCACGAAGAACCACGGGCGAGCCGGCAGGCTTTGACCCCGTGGGGAGGCGAAACCCGCCGAACTGGGCTTTTCGGGCACGAACAACCTGGTGGGCCTGTGGGAAACACCCACAGGACTGTCTGCAGCAATGCGGGAGCGCTATCCAGACATTGGGTCCACGCTATGCGGATTCGATGCGCAGATGGCGCCGTCTGGATAGCGAGGTTTACGGGACATGGCATTGACCCCCAACGAGGCATATGCGGCCAAGCAGCCGTTTGTGGACAAGGAGACACTCGAGCATATCGTCGAGCAGTTCCCCACGCCGTTTCATCTATACGACGAGGCGGGCATCCGCCGCAACATGCAAGAAGTGCGCGACGCCTTTGCATGGAACCCAGGCTTTAAGGAATACTTTGCCGTCAAGGCCAACCCCAACCCGGCGCTCATCTCCATTCTCAACGAATACGGCTGCGGCTGCGATTGCTCGAGCTATACCGAGCTCATGATCGCCCGCTCACTGGGTATCACGGGACACGACATCATGTTCTCGTCCAACGACACACCGGCTGCCGACTTTGAGCTCGCCGACAAGCTGGGTGCCATCGTCAACTTTGACGACATCAGCCACATCGGGTTCTTTGAGCGCGTTGCGGGGCCCATCCCCAAGACGGTCAGCTGCCGCTTTAATCCAGGCGGCCTGTTCCAGCTCTCCAACGGCATCATGGACAACCCGGGCGACTCCAAATATGGCATGACCACCGAGCAGCTCTTCGAGGCCTTCCGCATGCTCAAGGCCAAGGGCGCCGAGGACTTTGGCATCCACGCATTCCTTGCCAGCAACACTGTCACCAACGACTACTACCCCAAGCTCGCGCGCATCCTCTTTGAGCTTGCCGTACGCCTGGAGCGCGAGACCGGCGCACACGTCGCCTTCATCAACCTGTCCGGCGGCGTCGGCATCCCCTACCTGCCCGAGCAGCAGGCCAACGACATCCACGCCATCGGCGAGGGGGTGCACGCGGCCCACGACGAGATCCTGGTTCCTGCCGGCATGGGCGATGTGGCCATTTGCACCGAGATGGGCCGCTTTATGATGGGGCCCTACGGCTGCCTGGTCACCAAGGCTATCCACGAGAAGCAGATCTACAAGGACTATATCGGCGTGGACGCCAGTGCCGTCGACCTCATTCGTCCCGCCATGTATGGCGCTTACCACCACATCACGGTGATGGGTCAGCCGGGCGGCCCCGACAAGACCACGGCATCCGTCACGAACACCTATGACATCACGGGCAATCTATGCGAGAACAATGACAAGTTCGCCATCGACCGTGAGCTTCCGCATATCGATATGGGCGACCTGCTCGTGATTCACGACACCGGCGCGCATGGCTACTCCATGGGCTACAACTACAACGGCCGCCTGCGCTCGGCCGAGGTCCTGCTGCGCCCCGATGGCTCGGCCGACCTCATCCGCCGCGCCGAGCGCCCGGACGATTACTTTGCCACGCTCGACGTGTTGCCGAGCGGCCGAGAGCTGCTGGCCAAGTCGCGCGCCGAAAGCGCCCGCCGTCGCGCTCAAGACGAGCGCCTGGCCGTCGCCGCCCAATGGAACAAACGCATCCAGATCGCGGACGCGAAGGAGAAGAACATGGACATCCGCAATCTCGAGGGCTCAATCGTCGCCCTGGTTACGCCGTTTAAAAAGGACGGCAGTGTCGACTTTGACGCGCTCGAGCACCTTATCGATTTCCACCTGCAAAACGGCACCGACGCCATCCTCACCCTGGGTACCACCGGAGAGAGTGCCACGATGACCGACGACGAGGACAACTCCGTTGTCGCCGCAGTGGTCAAGCATGTTGCAGGACGCGTCCCCGTCATCGCCGGCTCGGGCTCTAACTCCACGCAGACCATGCTCACCAAGTCGCTCACTTACCAGGGCCTGGGCGCCGATGGTCTGCTGCTCATTACCCCCTACTACAACAAGTCTAACGAAGAGGGCATCTACCAGCACTTTAAGACCGTGGCCGACGCCGTGGACATCCCTTGCATTCTGTACAACATCCCCGGCCGCTGTGGCTGCGGCATCAGCGAGCGCAACGTAGAGCGCTTGGCCGCGCACCCCAACATCATGGGCATCAAGGAGGCCTCGGGCAACGTCGCCTACGCGGCCAAGATCGCCCACCTGCTATCCGATGACTTTCGCATGTACTCGGGCGAGGACGCGCTTACCGTGCCGCTCATGAGCCTGGGCGCCTCGGGCACCATCAGCGTGTGGGCCGACGTGCAGCCGCAGCTCGTGCATGACATGTGCCGCGCCTATTTGGACGGTGACGTGGCGCGTGCCCGCGATATCCAAATTGCCGGCCAGCCACTCATCAATGCCCTCTTTAGTGAGGTCAACCCCATCCCCGTCAAAGAGGCGCTCGCTCAGATGGGTATGATCGAGGCAAACTACCGCATGCCGCTGTGCCCCATGGCAGACGACACGCGCTCTGCACTTACCGATGCCCTGAAGGGAGCTGGTCTGCTTGATTAAGACCATCATTATGGGAACGGGCCGCATGGGCTCGCTCATCCGCACCACCGCCGAAAGCATTGTCGATGCCGCCGGGCAGCCCGTTTTTGATATCGTGGCCCAGATTGGCTTCGATTTGAGCGAGCTCGAGAACGCACCGGCTGCCGATGTGATTATCGACTTCTCGAACGTCGCGACCTTCGACGCTGTCGTCGCCTATGTCGAGCGCACGGGCGCGGCGTTGGTCTCAGGCACCACAGGCTACACCCCCGAGCAGATGGACCGCCTGCGTGAGCTGGGCCAGAACACCCGCGTTATGCACTCGGGCAATTACTCCATCGGTATTGCAGCCCTGCGTCATCTGGTAGCGCAGGCCACACGCGAGCTGCCCGGCTTTGACTGTGAGATCGTCGAGACGCACCACAACCAAAAGGTCGATGCCCCCAGCGGCACAGCCAAGTTGCTGCTAGATGCCGTAGTCGAGGCCGAGCCCGAGGCAGGCTACCACCCCGTCTACGGACGCGAGGGCATGTGCGGCGTGCGCGACTCCAAGGAAATCGGCATGCACTCGCTGCGCGGCGGCACCGTCGCCGGCGTGCACGAGGTAAGCTTCTTTGGCCAGGACGAGGAGGTCACACTCACACACCGTGCCACGAGCCGTCAGATCTTTGTCAACGGCGCCTTGGCAGCCGCGCAGAAGCTCGTCACCCGCGAACCCGGCTTCTATACGTTCGACCAGGTCATGTTTGCCTAACCAGGAATCAACCGAATCCACCCAAAGGAGAGATAGCAAATGAGCAACGCAGCCGAGATGGATGCACAGGAGATTATCAACTACATCGCCACCGCGCCCAAAAGGACGCCCGTCAAGCTGTACGTGCGCGAAAAGCCCGGCATGAAGGTCCAGTGGGGCGATGCACACGTCTACGGCGGTCGTCGTGGCAAGACCGTCTTTGGCGACTGGGATGAGCTCAAAGCCATCCTCGATGCCAATGCCGACTCCATCGACTACTACGACGTCGAGAATGACTGCCGCAATTCCGCCGTCCCCATGCTAGACCTTAAGGGCATCAACGCCCGCATTGAGCCGGGTGCGATCATTCGCAACCGCGTCGAGATCGGCGACCGCGCCGTCATTATGATGGGCGCTATCATCAACATCGGCTCCGTTATCGGCGAGGGCTCTATGATTGATATGGGCGCCGTTCTGGGCGGCCGCGCCACCGTGGGCAGGAACTGCCACATCGGCGCCGGCACCGTACTGGCAGGCGTCGTTGAGCCCGCGAGTGCCACGCCCGTCATCATCGAGGATGATGTCATGATTGGCGCCAACGCCGTGGTCCTGGAGGGCGTGCGCGTGGGCAAGGGCGCCGTCGTGGCTGCCGGTGCCGTGTGCGTCGAGGACGTCCCCGCCGGTGCCGTCGTGGCCGGTGTCCCCGCCCGCGTCATCAAGATGCGCGATGCCCAGACCGACAGCAAGACCGGCCTCGAAGAGGACCTGCGCCAGCTTTAATAGTTACGGCGTTTTACCAAACGCCGTAACGACCCGACGCTGCAAACGCCCCTAGGCGGCAATCTGACGGCATGACCAGAAGGTCAATGCCCTCCTCTTTCGCGTCACCTTGCTCGCCTAGGGGCGTTTTCGCTGGCGTTTGCTCAACCTACGGCGCAATGTCAGCGACCAAGCCGAAAACAAAAAAGGGCGAAGCACCATCGGAACTTCGGCCTTCATCATCTCAGGGTTCCGTCGTATTCAACCATGGCGGATTGCTTTGACAGGCGCCCTACGGCTGTCTTATAGACCTCGGAACGATCGCGCCGCCCTATTGCCACGATCTCGGCAATCTCAACCATTCCGTCCTCTCGGATTCGGAAAACCATTCTGAGTCCCGCATTCCGCCATTTAATCTTTTTGCAGCCGGCGAGCTCGCCGTGAAGCGGCGTTCCGATTTCATCAGCGCGCGTCTTTAATTTTGCGACGGCAATACGGACGAGCCTGCGCTGGGATCCATCTAGTTTTTGATATTCCTTCTCGACGTCTCGATTCAAAAAGCCGACAACAAAATGCCCGCTCATTCGAAAAGATCCTCGTCGGGAATCGCGTCCGGATCCATCGACTCAAGCTCCGCGAGCTCCTCGGCAGTTAAGGCGTCCTCAAACGGAACAAACTCATGCGGACCATGCTTGACTCGATCCGCAGCGATGCGATTTATCTCAAGTTCACGCAGATACTGCAGCGCGCCGTACATTTCCTCATAGGCAGCATAGTCGATAATCACGGTATCGATATCATTATGATCAGCAATGAACTGAGGCGCGCGTTTTGCGCGTTTACGAATGGCGGATAAGGACTTGCTTGCTTCGGTAGCAGAAACAACCTGGTCTTTTGTAAACACCGGTTTTTCCAGAACAAGTGGGGACATTTTGACCTCCAAAAAATAATCTGGATTATATTTCAAAGTATACTTCAAAATATAATCCAGACTTTTATTCAAAAGCAAAAAGCCTTATCGGTTCTCGATGCTGCCGATGTTTTTGAGCTCGATGGAGATGAGGCCGTTGGGTTCGTTGACAAACTCGATGTACTCGGAGTTCGAGCCCATCTCGGCCGGGAAGCTGATTTCGATACCCGTGTCGGTACGGATCTTATGATTGCGCACCGCCGCGCGTTCGACCTGCTTGCGCTCCACGGGCACACGCTCAGGCACTTTCTCCTCGGTCAGTGCCGCGCGCACACTCTCCTTGATAACCGGTTCGTCCTCAAAGACCTCGTCGACGATATCCCAAGGCGGCAGCTCCTCGTCATCCTCGACCTTCTCGGCAACGGCAGCCTTAACCTTGGCGAGCGCTACAGCCGTGTTGGCACCGTGCTCCTCGGCGACTTCCTCGACCACACGCGTCACGGTGTCGATGACCTCCTTGCCCGATACGCCCGTGTCGCACTGCAGCAGGCCATCGGGGATAAGCATACGGTCCTCGCCGGCAATCTTGCGCTTCTTGTCCACGTAGCCGATCTCCATGGTACTCGCGCGCACGATGGCATAGCTCGGCACCTTTTGCGAGGGGTTTGGCAGAATGGCGTAGTGGCGCGCGATGTCGTTGCGCACCTCCCCCTCCTCGCGGCCCACTTCGTGCATAAAAGCCTGCTTGGAGCCCAGCAGCATCACGGCAAACCAGCGGGCATCCTCATCGTCGTCAAAATCGGCCACGAGCACGTCGGTGGACTCGGCTTTCTCGGCTTTGGTGAGCTCGGAGGAAATAAACTCCGCAATCTGCTGCGACAGGTCCACGAACTCGCGCTCGCCAAAGAAATAGCCCTTGAGCTCGCCGCCAAACGCAGAGTTCTCGGCAAACGTGGCGCGTTTGTTGTCGGCCGAGGTGCGTGCGCGGCGCAGATGTGTGGTCACGAAGTTGCGCACGGTACGACTCTCGATATCGAGCTCGCGCTGACTCATAACGTTGACGGCAGAGTCAAAGTCCAGGATATGCAGAATCGCGTGATTGATTTTCATATACGGCATTCCGTTCTAGATCGATTTCGGCACGAACCAGTATAGCGGTCGGATCCGCCCCAGGCGCATCGAAGATTGGTGCATCGGGGACAGGTTGCTTTGCACCAATGGCTAGCGCAGGAGCTCGGACTGCCAAGCCTCGAGCTGTTCTGCCAAACTCTTGCCGGCAGCGGGCATGTCGATCTGGGGTCGCTTGGGCAGCAGCGCGCATTTAAGGATAGCCACGATGGTTTGCGAGACAAAGCGTCGTGTATCCTTGTCAAAGCCTTGCGCAGCCTGGAGCATCGCGGGCAGGCTCTCGCGCAGATTCCCAGCGATATCCGCAAACCGCTCAGCACCCGTAGCCTCAAACACGGAAAACAACGCATCTACAAAACGCTCGCGCTCGCTAGGCGACACTGCCAGCAGCACCTCGCGAATGGAGCCATCAACGTATCGAGCACCGGCGGACAGGCGCTCACAGTACACGAAGTCGCGACCATCAACCACCCAGCTAAAGGGATTGTGCTGCAGCAGGCTGAACTCGGTGCTCTCAACGATGGCATAGTCCTCCTGCGTCTCGAACATCATGCCAAAGATCGACGACCGAGGTAGCGTCTTGTCGATTCGACCGGAAAGATCGGCAAAGGCGTCGCCGTTCAGAAACTCCTCGACGAAGCCCGGACCATCATGGGAATATGCCCGTTCGATTCGCTCACGGGCGACATCGGAGCACATCGCCGCACCGTACACCGCAAGGTTTCCACCCTTGGAATGACCTCCGCACAAAAGCGGCCCGTCAATCGCATCCGCCGCCTCGTCCACATAACGTGCCGCGGATTCCTGGGCCGGCACAGGACACCGGAACGCCATGTTAAAGTCCTCTTTCCAACCCACAATCGTGCTGTCGGTCCCCCGGAAGGAAAGGTAACTAAACCCCGCCGGAAACCGGAACGCCATGGCTGCAAACTGCTCCGTCGCCACCACATCGCTCACGGCACGATAGCCGCAAACGTGCACGCCACGGTAGCGAGGACTTGCTGCCACGGCCTCCAACAAGGCCCTGCTCCCCTCCGGGTCCCACAAGTCGTCAATCATGTCCCGATAGCACTCGGCACGCAGCAGCTCGCGTACGTCCAGGCCCTGCCAGTTCGTCAGCTCCGCCATATCACCCGGCAAACGCAAATAGGACAACCACGCAAAGACCAGGCTATCCACCGCGCAGAACGGCCGCTCCTCAAACGGATCAAACGCCGTCTGGGCATAGGTCAAAAAATTAGGCGAATCCGACATGGCCCTCCCATCGACTATGGTGCATTGGGGTCAGGTTACTTTGCACCAAAAAAGCGCCCGGGCCGCGTGGACTCGGACGCCTTCATTGTAGCTTTTCGCTCTAGCGAGCTTGATTTAGCAGGAGAAGTCGACGCTGTCGATGATGTCCTTGAGGGCCTTGGCGGAGGCGGTGAGCTCATGCTGCTCGTCATCGTCCAGCGGCACGGGGACGCGGCAGACGACGCCGTCGCGGCCAACGACCGTCGGCATGGAGATGGCCAGATCGGACAGGCCATACTCGCCCACCATGAGCGAGGAGACAGGCAGAACGGTCTGCTCATCGCGCATGACGGCGGTGCAGATGCGCTTGACGGCCATGGCGACACCATAGTAGGTGGCGTGCTTCTTCTCAATGATGGTGTAGGCGGAGTTCTTGACGTCCTCGGCGATACGTTTCTCGGCGGCTTCATGCTCCAGGTGGCCGTGAAGCTCGCAGAAGGTGTTCAGCGGAACGCCGGCAACCTGAGCGCTGGACCAAGCGACAAACTCGGAGTCGCCGTGCTCACCCATGACGTAGGCCTGAACGTCGCGCGGGTCAACCTCGACGTGGGCGCCAAGCATCTGCTGCAGACGGCCGGTGTCGAGCACGGTGCCGGAACCGATGACGTGGCCCTCGGGCAGGCCGGACATCTTGATGGCGGCATAAGTCAGAACATCGACCGGGTTGGAGACGATGAGCAGAATGCCGTCGAAGCCGGACTTCTTAATCTCGGGGATAATGGACTTAAAGATGTTGACGTTCTTGTTGACCAGGTCCAGGCGGGTCTCACCGGGCTTCTGGGCAGCGCCAGCGGTGACGACGATCATGGCGGCGTCGGCGACATCGGAATAATCGCCGGCGTAGATCTTCATCGGCTCGGCAAACGTCATGCCGTGCGCGATATCCAGGGCCTCGCCCTCGGCGCGGTTCTTGTCCACGTCGATGAGGACCATCTCAGAGAACAGACCACTCTGCATCAGCGCGAACGCCGAAGACGAACCGACGAAACCGCAGCCGACAATAGCGACCTTCTTCTCGTTAACCATTAGAAACTCCCATCTCTCTCCACAAACAAGCCGCCCGGGAACGACCCGAGCGGCTTGTCGTAATCCCAATACATCCAATCGGGACTTTGATTATGCTCCTATTCGCAGCCAAAAATCGACCGTTTACCGAAATTGTTTGCAGGATTCGTAAAATAACTGCACGAAATCGGTTTCGAGCTATTGACGAGCCGAAATAGCTTCTAATACAGGCCCGCCTCACGAATGGCCTCGACAGCCAAAGCGATCTGGTCGGGCGGTAAGACCAGCGCCATGCGCACGTGCCCCTCGCCCGAAGGACCAAAGCTCGCGCCCGGCGTCACCACAACGCCGGCCTTCTCCATAAGCTCCTCGCAAAACGCCATGGAATCGGTGCGACCACCGGGAAGCTTGGCCCACACAAACATAGAGCCATGCGCGTTGGGTCGCTCCCAGTCCAGTTCCTCAAGACCGTCGCACAGGGCATCGCGGCGCTCCTGGTACTTCAGACGCTGCGCCTCGACCTCATCTCGCGGACCGTTCAGGCAGGCGATAGCGGCCTTCTGGATCGGGAAGAACATGCCAAAGTCGATCTGGCCGCGCAGCTTGGCAAAGGCAGAGACCACGTCCTCGCGGCCGACCAAAAAGCCGATACGCGCACCGGTGACGTTAAACGACTTGGAGAGCGAGAAGAACTCCACGCCCACCTCGAGCGCACCGGGATACTGCAAAAAGCTTCCGCCCGGCTCGCCGTCGAACACGATGTCGGAGTATGCGTTGTCATGGACGATGAGCAGGTCGTGCTCGCGGGCAAAAGCGATGATCTCCTCGTAGATCTCGGGCGTGCCCACCGAGCCCACCGGGTTGGCGGGCAGCGACACGATCATGTACTTGGCGCAATCGGCAACCTCGGGATCGATGCCCGCCACATAGGGCAGGTAATTGTGCTCGGCAACCAACGGATAGTACTCGAGCTTGGCATCGGCGATCTTGGCGCCCGCCTCAAAGACCGGGTAGCACGGATCGGGAACCAGAATGGTGTCACCCGGATCGAGCAGGGCCAGGCCCAAATGACCCACGCCCTCCTGCGTGCCGTTGCACGACTGCACCATGGACGGCGTAATGCCCGAAACGCCAAAGCGACGCTCGTAGTAATCGCACACGGCTTGCTTGAGCTCGGGCAGGTCGCGCAGGGCATACTTCCACATCTCGGGATCTTGGGCTGCTTGCGTGAGCGCCTCGACCACATGGTCGTACGGCTTAAAGTCGGGCGTGCCCACGCTCATGTTGTAAATGGTCTTGCCCTGAGCCTTCAGCGCGAGAAGCTTGTTGTTGAGCGAGGCGAAGACCTCCGCGCCAAAGCGGTCGAGACGCTGCGATGCCTGCATGGTGCCACCTTTCGATATAAAAAACGCGGCGCTCCGACAAGAGCGCCGCGCGATACGGGCCATCAGATTTCAAAAGTGTAACGCTTACAACCCCCGTATTGGTTCAATTTGGCCAACCTTAGTCAATTGCATTGAGCGCGTCGATCTGCGCAAGCCACAGACGCGAGCTAGCGTCACTCGGCATGCGCCAATCGCCACGCGGGCTGAGCGTCACCGAGCCCACCTTGGGACCATCGGGCAGGCAGCTGCGCTTAAACTGCTGGGCAAAGAAGCGACGGTAGAACGTACGTAGCCACGTGTGGACGGTCTTGGCGTCGTAGACGCCCTCGAAGCTCTTGAGCGCCATGCGGTAGATCTTGCCCGGCTCAAAGCCAAAACGCAGCAGGTAGTAGAGGAAGTAGTCGTGCAGCTCGTACGGGCCCACCAAATCCTCGGTCTTCTGCGCAATCTCGCCGTCGCCCGTGGGCGGCAAAAGCTCGGGGGACACCGGCGTATCGAGGATATCGAGCAAGACCTCGGCAATGCGCCCACCAAAGACATCGGCGGCATAGCGCACCAGATGGCGCACAAGCGTCTTGGGCACGCTCGCGTTGACGGCGTACATGCTCATGTGGTCGCCGTTATAGGTGGCCCAGCCGAGCGCCAGCTCCGACAGGTCGCCCGTGCCGATGACAAAACCGCCGGCCTGGTTTGCCAAGTCCATCAGAATCTGCGTACGCTCGCGCGCCTGGCTGTTCTCGTAGGTCACGTCTTGGACGGCCGGATCGTGCTCAATGTCCTTGAAGTGCTGCTCCACAGCCGCGTGGATCGAAACCTCGCGGAAGCTCACACCCAAGTCACGAGCGAGCGACTCGGCATTGGACTTAGTGCGGTGCGTCGTACCAAAGCCGGGCATGGACACGGCCGTGATACCGGTGCGCGGCAGCCCCAAGGCGTCGAACGCACGCACGGTCACAAGTAGCGCCAGCGTGGAATCGAGACCGCCCGAAAGGCCGATGACGGCCGCCTTGGTGCCCGTATGGGCAAGGCGGGTCTTGAGGCCCGCGGTCTGTAGATTGAGGATCGTCTCGCAGCGCTCGGCCAAGTCGCCGTGGTCGGCCGGCACAAAGGGCGCGCGCGGGAAAACGCGGTCGATATCGCAGGCATCGCGCAGGACAGGTTCTTCGGCCAGCACGCCCTCAAACGAAAACTCAACGGTCGCGGCCTCCGGCGCATCGTCGGTGCGCGTCCACGTCGTCGAGCGACGGCGCTCGGCAACCAGGCGGTCAAGGTCAACGTCGGCGATGGCCATATCGCAGGTAAGCAGTTTGGTCGCGGCGAGCTTGGAGCCATTTTCGTAGATAAGGTTCTCGCCCGCAAAGACCATGTCGGTCGTGGACTCGCCCTCGCTCGCGTCCGCGTAGGCATAGGCGCAGTACAGGCGCGCGCTCTGGTTGGAAATGAGGCTGCGGCGGTAATCCGCCTTACCGATAATTTCGTCCGAAGCCGACGGGTTGAGAATCAGCGTCGCACCGGCAAGCGCCATCTCGGTCGAAGGCGGCGCCGGCACCCACAGGTCCTCACAGACCTCAACGCCCAGCACCATATCCTCGGCACCCTCATCACAGCAACGGTAGATAAGCCCCGAGCCCAGCGGAACCGGACCCTGACCGGCAAACTCGACCCACACGGGATCCGCAGGCGCCGGAGCAAACCAGCGACGCTCATAGAACTCGCCATAGTTGGGCAGATACTTCTTGGCCGTGAGGCCCAAAAGCTCGCCCGCGCAGCACACGGCGGCGCAGTTGTAGATATTCTCGGCAACTGCAACGGGAAGCCCGATGGTAAAGACAATCGGCAACTCACGAGTCTCGTCGAGGATATGCACCAGAGCAGCCTCGCAGGCATGCAGCAGCGTGCGGTTATGGAACAGGTCGGCCGCGGTATAGCCGGTCAGGTTAAGCTCGGGCAGCACCAGCGCGCGAACGCCGCGCTCGGTAGCCTCGCGAACAGCCGCCAGCGCAACCTCGGCATTGCCCTCGACATCGGCCACGCGAATCCGCGGCGAGGCCGCCGCCACACGCAAAAAGCCATCGTTCTTATTAGCCGAAACGCAGCATTGCCTTGTTGATCTGGACACTGGAGGCCCCTTCTACCCTGAGATTCAGTCTAACGGACGTTCACATATCTCTAACTAGCCAAAGCAACCTCCCAGTTTACTGAGAGGCCAACCTGTGCTAAGAGCATGTAGTTCAAAAATATCTTTAATTAAAAAAGGAGAAATCGATAATCGACTTCTCCTTTAAGCGAGGCGAGTAAATTCCGAAACTAATGGCAGAATTTATCCATGTAGTCCTCAAAGTCGAACACTTCTACCACGACGCCCTCTTCCTGAAACTCTTTCAGCTGCTCCAAGAGATCTTTGTTAATAACGTCCATGCAGAAACCTCCTCTATCTAATCAATTGTAGTATATCTGCTTTCATGCAATTATCAACCAACTTGTTTAATTGCTCCTCGCTTGCCGATAGTCCCTCTTTTTTCAAAATGTCGCGCACCTCGTTCTTAGTAATCGGCTTTTCAAACAACGAAAGCAAAGCGAACGAAAAATCATTAACCGCACACATTCTATGGGTGGCACAACTCAGCAGTACTCTTAACCCCTCTTTTGAGCGTCCGACTTCTTTCACAAACGAACTTTTAACCAATTGAAAACCATTATCGTGCATTACATAATCGGCATCGATATTTGTATTCAGCAATCCATAATGCAACAGTTCTTCTATCGCCCTTGTCAGCTCGAGATCGCCCTGATCAAGGATAAGAGAAATGCTACAATCGGCCTCCAATAAACGGGCCAACTTAAGGTATACCAACTGGGAAACAGCATAGACATGATGGTATTCAGAATTATAGAAGTAGGCAAATGGCTCAACGAGCACGACAGAGGTCTTGGAATCCAGCCAGATTCGATCAGCTGGATTTAGACTAGTCAGCCGTCGCTTTACTTTGGTCAAATGTCCCTTATACCTGACAGCGTGAATAGAATCTAGGATCCAGGTCACCTCTGAAATATGAAGCCGCTGGGGCAAGTCAATTGTGTCGCTACCGTTTATGACTTCTTGCATATAAAAATCAATATGATGCTCATCAGATAAGGATTTTGCTTCATTTAAAGTTAAACCAGTGCCTGAAACATAATCCACTTCGAGGCGCAAATCCTCATATTGGGACTTCGGCATTACAGAGACACCATACTTATCGGGATGATTCCAAACATCCGACCCCATAACGAGACCAAAATTCGTAAATCCTCTCGTGGAATATGGAACACCACATACCTGTTTTGAATAATTCAAAACATTCTCTGTATAAGCTAAGGTGTTCAGAGCCTCTTCTTTAGTTTCGGTCGGAAAGCCAATCATAAAGAATAGATGAACAGGAATACCCGCATTGAGACAATCATGGATATTGCGATCAATCCAATCAACTCTCGTGTTCTTCTTCATTAGATCAAGAACTCTTTGGTTGTATGACTCGAGGCCAAACTGAATCTGCCTACATCCACTTTGGTATATCTTGTTGAAAACGTCTGTACTTAGGGTTGGAGAGAACCTCGTTTCTCCATGCCAGAAAAACGTTTTTCCCGATGCGTTTATTTCATCCGCGAGTTGCTCCATTCTTTTGCCTTCGAATGTTTCATCCACAAAAGAGAAAACTCTCGTGCCGTATTTTTCATTTAACCGACACATTATTTCAAATACTCTCGATATAGGCATCTTTCGGTAACAACCACCGGTAGCACCGGGAATGGTGCAGAAGGCGCAATGATTAAAACACTGCCTAGAGGAATAAACCGGCAATATTAACTCAGGCATGAAGTATTTAGAAAGGGCGAAGCCATCGAAATCGGGAACTGTATCGTTGATAAATGTTTGCTCAATCCGATGGTTTTTATATATCTTTCCACCTTTAGCATGGCAAAGGTTTGGAACACAGTCGAGATTGTCATCACCAGAGTCAAGAGCCTCAAGAAGACGTGCAAGCGGCTCTTCGCCGTCATACATCATTATCGAATCAATGTATTCAAAAAAGGGATGCCATTCTTTCATGCAGTCATCTGCTAAACGAGTAATGTAATTGCCGCCCAATGAGACGTGTTTAACAGATGGACATTCTTCTTTAATCAGTTTCGCTAACGTAACTGCAGAAATCAATTGGAAACAGCCGCTCACCGAAATCCCAATAAACTCGATTTTTTCCCTCTGAATACGCTTAAGAAAGGCAATTTCATAGAAGGAAATAAACGGATTATGCAAGGTATCCGCAAGCGATTTAATTATTTCTGGTGTCGAATAATAATCATAGGGCAGATCTATGGAGTTGAACGTGTATTTAACTCCATATGAGACGTGATTTATGATATAGAGTGCATTTCTAAAAATGTTTTCAGCATATTGTCTTTCTTTTAGATTAAAGTATCTCTTCGATCTGAAAATATCTTTTGCCTCGTCAACATTAAGTGCTGACTTTTGTATCAACTCGATTGTTAATTGAACATTCGAACTAAACGAATCCTTTGATTCCCGATACCTTTTACAGCACTCTTCGACATGTCTATAAGATAGGAGGTCATCGTAAAATTCCACGTTTAAGTCAACGATGTCAACTTTATATTGTTCAACCTCTTGAAGATATGACTTCAAAACAGGCAAGGCAAGATACGGCCCCACTGGACTCCATCCTGGGGAAATACTAAAAGCGTTTTAGGCATATCAACGTCACATCTTTCGCAAATAATTCAATTGAAACACAACTACCATCATAATTGAAAATACACCAAGTCCTGTAACGAGAATTGAGAACATCGCGATGCTCGTGAACAGCGAAACAAGGAGTGTTGAAATAACAACAGCAACCGATTGCAAAGACTCCCTAATTGAAAACAGGCTTATCGATTCAGATTCGTCTCTCGCCAAATCCTGCAGCGATGTTATGAGAAGCACATCTTGAATGGCGTTTCCGGCACCGACGATAAAAAGGAAAATAAACGATATCCCAGACGCATAGCGATAGCCAAACGCCAGATACGCACCGAGCGCAAGATACGTCACAAAACAATATGATTTAACGCAATCGGAACCACTAATTAAACGACCATATATTGTATTTCCGAACAACAGTCCGATTGTAAGACTACTCTGAAGGAATCCGTATTGTATCGATGACGAGTCAAATTGCAATTGCGCAATAGCTGGCAAAAGAGAATTCAGAGAGCCGAATGCCACACCACTAGAAATATCGATTAATAGGAAACCAATTGCCAAGTGCTTCGCGCTAAGATCACTAAATGCAGTCCTGTTTTTTTCATTTTTGCTTATCCCCTCTTTATCATTAACCTCGATAACCGACGGAACATCTCGCAGCAACCAGAACGACGCGGCAAAAGAAAGCGCGTCTAATGCAAGAACAGCCTCCGCCCCAAATTGAGCGACAACAAAACCGCCGGCAACTGGCCCCAGAACCATCATCAAATTCTGCAGAAACCCAAACGAATTATTAATTACGTCGCGATTGATACTATTCGTATTGGCTCTTAACAACGAGTAAAAGCAGGGCATTTCAACCGTTCGGCAAAGCGATACCGCGCACGTAATAGCAAACATACTCCATTTACTATCAACAAAAATATAGCAAACGAATAATCCCGCGCGAATTAAGTCTGCCAATCTCATGGCCTGCAGTGTCCCGATACCCATCTTCTGAGGCAGCTGCGCGAGCGCAACTGAAAACAGAGAGGGGGCAAATCTGCAGCAGACCATCAAAGCAGTTGCAGAAACATCGTGAGTTACCTCGTAAATCAGCATTGGCAAAGCAATATTCGCACACCAATTGCCTATTTCGCTTATCCCTCTAGCAATATATAGGACCCGAACCGGACGGCTAGCTCTCAATACCGTGAACATCACGATTAACCTCGTATTTCAGGCCTCGCTCATCCCTTAATAGGAATCCATAATCAACCAAGTACCGCCTCAACACGGCATAATCAGGATAGAGCTGTGACAGCACACGATTAACCTGAAGCTCCGTATAACTTGTATTTAATTCAAAGAAAGAGACGGCCCATAGCAGCATGATTCTTTTATAGCTTTCCTTTTTTGGAATTGAAGCCAGCTCGCCATTCTTGAGAAATCGTTTTTTAAAGTCTATTAGCTCATCCATTCACATCCTCCATTTCATACGCATCTAATACTAAAAATGCATACGCTTTAGGTCATCGCATTCGGCTTCTATATTCGAACTAAACTCGAACTAATCTAAATGATTTGCTCAAACACTCTTCGAAAGCTCGTTTTTCACTCTGAGTAAAACGCCCTTCCCAGTCAGTCCACGAACAGGAAGGCAACTCACAGCGAGCGGAGTCGAAGCCCTCTGCCGTCGGTCGTTCAAAATGCACGACAACCTTTTCGATATCCCCATCTGTAATCAGGTCAGAATGAACGACCTCGGTACCGTCTTCGAATGTCATATACGGGTACATCACGTAAACCACCTCGCAATCGTAAATCCAGTTTAGCATCAAGCTATTGCACCAAAGACAGCAAGCCCCCTTGATGAGTTGATGGTATCTGTTAAATGTCACGTACGATTCACATCTGGTGGGTACCCTGATGGCTACACGAAACGAAGCAGATTTACACCGGGAGGACCCCGTATGACAACCAAGTACACCGACGCGCCGCGCACGCGCGTCATGACGCCAGCATCGCTCAACAACGGCGTGCACGAGAACCATTCCATCGGACAGACCATGGCCATCGCGCCCAAAAAGGGCCTGTTTGACGACATTTCCATTCCCCAGATCATCGCCGGCGCCGCAGCTGCCGCCACGAGCGTGGCGCTTGCTTCAAAGATCGGCATTGCCGGCTCGGTGATTGGTGCCGCTGTGAGCTCAGTCATCACTGTTGTGTCCTCGCAGGTCTATCGCCACTTTATCTCCGCCAGCGCCGAAGCAATCAAGGGCACGCATGCCGCTGTCGACTACCCTGCCGGCGCCTACGAGCCCGTTGAGCCCGATGTCGAGGAGCACCTAGGTAGCGCCGCAACCACGCAGGAGATGCGCCAGGTTGCGGGACGCGCGACCACGGCGCGCGTCGCCCCCAACAGCCTGCGCGCCAAGGCGGCGGCAGAGCGCAGCCAGACGCAAAAGAAGGTCATCGTCTTCTCGATCGCTATCGCCATCGTCGCGGTCATCGCCTGCGCCGGCGCCATCCTTATCACCACTGCCGGTGAGGGTCTGGGCGAGCGTCCCGAGCCAATCCTGTCGTCGCGCACGACCGAGAGCGACGCAAATGGCAACACTCAGCCGCAGGATCAGCAGGCACAGACGGACGACACGCAAGACAGTCCTACCTCTGCCAATTCGTCCTCGAACACCCAAAACCAATCGCAGGGCACCGATTCCTCTACGGCCAACAGTGGCACGCCGTCCGGCACGACCGACTCAAGCCAAACGACTGACGGTTCACAGCCGAACACGGGAGGCCAGACGAGCGACACCACGTCGGGAACGGGCACGGCAGACAGTAACAACACCAACAGCTCGAGCGGAACCGCTTCCGGCACGGCATCTGACAACTCGAGCCAAGGCACGGCATCGGGCAACTAAGTACGTTTGCCTCTCATAGATAACCGACCTGTACAACGGGCGCGAATCGACAGCGGTTCGCGCCCGTTTGCCTTGGGCGCCGCCATGGCGAACGCTATGCGATGGTAAGATGCTTTACATGTGTAAAGAGGAGATTTGCCATGAGCAAGACAATAGTTAGGCCCACGCTTTCGCTGGGCAACCACATCTATCTGTATCGCCTGCTACGCGATGCGATTGGATGCGGCAAGCAAACGTTTATGACGCAGGTCGAGGAGGCGCTCGCCGCAGGCGACATGACTGCTTATGACCTGGGCTTTGAGTCCACGCGCGAGCTGCTCGAGGAACTTAACGACTGCATTAAGCTGACCGTCTTTAAAGGCGGCCGCCTGTATGCCACGGTCATCGCCAACGAGGCCTGGGATGCTGCGCTTGCCAAGGGCGAGGACAAGCCCAAGACCGCCAAGGGCGCCAAGCAGTCCTACAAAAAGAAAAAGCGCGGTGAGAAGGACCTCAAGGCCGTGCGCCCCAAGCACGTTAAACGTCCTGAGCCCGAAGCCATGGTTGAAGCCGCGCCGGAACCCGAGCCCGAGACAGAGATCGAAGCCGCTATTGAGGTAACAGCGGAAGCCGAAACCGAAATCGCCGCCACAACCGATCCCAAAGTCATGTCAGAGCAGGAAGCCACTGCGGAGCTCAACGAGGCTCCCAAGTCGACAACCGAAGAAGCCGCTATCCAACCCGAGACGTCTGCATTCCAAAACAGCGATGTCTTTGGCGACGAGGCCGAGGGCGATCAGTCCGACGAGCCCGCCAATCAAGGCGCTACCGAGTCGGCGCCGGAGCCCGAGACGCCGCAGCCCGCCATCTCGCTCACGGTCGTCTATGACCCCGAGAACGCCAACGCCGGCATCACCACCATGGCATCCACGCCCATCGAGGCAAAGTCGAGCGTCGAGAATCAGAGCGCTCCGCAAGTCGAGCTCGACACCGCGGCCGTAGACGCACCCGCTATCGTCGAGTCTGCAGATTCCGCGGCGATGCCAAAAGTGGGCACCGAATCAGTGCTCGGCACCGAACCCGTGCCCGTCGTCGAGGTGACGCCCGTCAATGAGCAGGCCTTCGCACCGGCGATGGTACCGGCCCCCGCACCCGTAGCGCCCGCCATCCCCGAGGACTTCCCCGTCGATTTCGCAACTGAGGTCTTCTGCCCCGGTCCGTTGCTACACCAGCTGTCGACCTATCTCCCCTACGGCGCCGATACCCTCGGCATCGTCGGCGAGTACTACTGGATCGCCCGCGAGCGCGGTACCATCGAGGCCGCGCGAAACCGCGCAAGCTTCCCCCTGCGCTACACGCAGGACGGCGAGCGCCACGAGGTTGCCGTGCGCATCCGCCGCAACACCACCGGCGGTCTCGGAGCCACCTGGACCATCGATAAAGTCGAAGAACCCGAGCAGTAACGACAAACGGCTCAAATCCAAATCAGGATTTGAGCCGTTTTTATTTGTTGATGTTGCGTAACCAACAGCGAGCGGGCCGCAAGTGCCCCAGGTTGCCGTGAAAGAGGAGCGACGCGTACTTCGGTACGCGAGCGACGGCTTGAACGGCAAGATGGGGTGCTTGCGACCCGCGCAGCGTCGAGCAGTTACGCGGTTTGGAAAACCGCGTAACGATCTAGTCGCGCGTCAGCTTACGGTGGATACGATGCGGCTGGGCCGCGTCCTCGCCCAGGCGCTCGATGCGATTGGCCTGATAGGCCTCGAAGTTGCCCTCGAACCAATACCAGTTGCCCGGATTCTCGTCGGTGCCCTCCCACGCCAGAATGTGTGTGGCGACGCGGTCCAGGAACATACGGTCGTGGCTAATGACCACCGAGCAGCCCGGGAACTCGAGCAGCGCCGCTTCGAGTGAGGACAGCGTCTCGACGTCGAGATCGTTCGTGGGCTCGTCGAGGAGCAGCAGGTTGCCGCCCTGCTTGAGCGTGAGCGCCAGGTTCAGACGATTGCGCTCACCACCAGAGAGTACGCCAGCGCGCTTCTGCTGGTCCTGGCCCTTAAAGCCAAAGCTCGCCACGTACGCGCGGCTGGGGACCTCGGTCTCGCCGACCATCATGTGGTCCAGGCCATCCGAGACGACCTCCCACAGGTTCTTATCGGGATCGATGCCAGAACGGTTCTGGTCGACATAGGAGATCTTGACGGTCTCGCCCACCTCGAGCTCGCCCGAAGTCAGCGGCTCCAGACCCACAATCGTCTTGAACAGTGTGGTCTTACCGACACCGTTGGGGCCGATGACGCCCACAATGCCGTTGCGCGGCAGGGTGAACGAAAGGTCATCGATGAGCACACGGCCATCGAACTCCTTGTGCAGGTGATGAGCCTCGAGCACCTTGTTGCCCAGACGCGGGCCCACAGGGATGCGGATGTCGGTCCAGTCGAGCTTCTGGCTTGCGCGGGCCTCGGCCTCCATCTCCTCGTAGCGAGCCAGACGGGCCTTGTTCTTGGCCTGGCGAGCCTTAGGCGAGCTGCGTACCCACTCGAGCTCGGCCTCTATGCGCTTGGCGAGCTTGGCGTCGCGGTTGCCCTGCGCCTCGATACGGGCGGCCTTGGTCTCCAGATACGTGGAGTAGTTGCCCTTGTAGGGATAAAGGTGACCGCGGTCGACCTCGCAGATCCACTCGGCAACATTATCCAGGAAGTAGCGATCGTGCGTGACGGCAAGCACCGCGCCCTGGTAGTTGTGCAGGAAGTGCTCGAGCCACAGGATCGACTCGGCGTCCAGGTGGTTCGTGGGCTCGTCGAGCAGCAGCAGGTCGGGAGCCTCGAGCAGCAGCTTGCACAGGGCCACGCGACGGCGCTCGCCGCCGGAAAGTACGTTGACCAGCATGTCGGAATCGGGCAGCTGCAGGGCGTCCATGGCCTGGCCGAGCTTGGAATCGATATCCCAGCCGTCGGCGGCGTCGATCTCGTCCTGGAGCTTGCCCATCTCGGCCATGAGGGCGTCCATGTCGCAATCCGGGTCGCACATCTCCTCGCCGATCTTATTGAAGCGATCGACCTTGGCGATCATTTCGCCAAACGCCATGCGCACGTTCTCGATGACGGTCTTGTCGTCGTCGAGCGGCGGCTCCTGCTGCAGGATACCCACAGTGTAGCCGGGGGTGAGCCTGGCATCGCCGTTGGAGACCTCCTCGATGCCGGCCATAATCTTGAGCAGGGTCGACTTACCCATGCCGTTGGGACCCACGACGCCGATCTTGGCACCGGGGTAGAAGCTCAGGGTCACGTCGTCAAGGATTACCTTGTCGCCATGGGCCTTGCGAGCCTGATACATCTGGTAGATAAACTCCGCCATATGTCTGTTCTATCCTTTCTACCTGCTGTTTCCCTATTCTTGATTCGCTTTAGTGGAAACGAAATGAGGGAACCAGCTCTGAAACGTAACGAAAAAGGGGCATGGTTGCCCACACCCCCTAATACTACCTGGGAAAAGTCCCCCGGAACATACTATGAACTGCGTACGCTAGTTTTCCGCAACCTTAACGAGCGGCTCGCTGCGATTTGCGCCACAACAGATACGAGTAGACGTAGACGGCTCCAACCGAACCAAACGCCAGAACCGCAATCACCGCGGCGACGACTTCACTCGAAAGCACGCTGCCTGCCACGCCCATCACAATCAGGCCAATACCCAGCACCATAAAGCAGGCGCCGCCAAAACGCTGAGTACGGCGCCAGTTCTCGGGATCGGCAAGCGCCCAAGGTGTCTTGATACCGAGCGTATAGTTCTGCTTCACACGCGGCAAGTAGTTGCCTACGCCGATGAATAGCAAACCGACAACACCGGAAATCAGCACGTTAACCGAACCGACCGACGGCACCACGCCCCAGACCGTAAGCTCTCCCAGCCAGCTTATGGCGCACATGAACAAGGTGAAGGCGATTACGAAGCCCTGGTAGAACTTGCCCGAGGTTCGATATGCCTCACCTTTGGGGTCGATGCGCGGCACCATGCGGAACATTGCGAGAAGCGCCAGAGGCAGCACGCCGAGCGCGGAGGCCATCCAGCTAGGACCCCAACCGTCGACGGCGCCGTTCGCGCCCCAGTGCGTGGGAATCTGCGCAGGCAAGCTCGGCATCACCATGAGGTGCGCTACGACATTGGCGACGCACAGAGCGACCAGCGCAATCCACACGCGCGACGATACCCCCGTGGGGTGAATGCCCTTGTTTTCGTTATTCATCCTTATCACCTTCAGTGTTTGTAAAGCCCATAAACCAGCCAATTAAATCCTGCATGACGGTGGTGTTTAAGCTGTATACGATGTTTTGGCCATGGCGCTCGTCGGTCACCAACCCGGCGTTTTTGAGCGTCGCCAAGTGATGGCTCAGCGACGGCTTACTGATATCGAAATGCTCGGCAAGCTCCCCCGCCGTGCAATTGCCCTCGCGCAGCAACTCCAAAATGCGCCGTCGCGTTGGATCGGCAAGCGCCTTAAAACCCTCTCCCGGCATAAGACCTCCTCTCATCATCTCTCATGACGTGCACACTATACTCAATAATTAGTTGTTTGTCTAACTATCTAATCGCAATGCTTCAAACCACATCAAAGCAAACGCCATCGCAACCTATGGGCGATTACCTATAATGGCGATAGCTAAAACACGACCTGCTTCCCCATCGGAGGATATTTATGACCGAAACCGCTGCCGCAGCCGCCATCGAGACACGCGACACCAAGCTCGAGATTATCATGGGCCGCGAGGCACTCGATAAGCTCGCCGATGCTACGGTGCTAGTGCTCGGCTGCGGAGGCGTGGGCTCCAACTGCTGCGAGGCACTCGCCCGCGGCGGCATCGGTCATTTCGGCATTCTGGATAAGGACATCATCGCGCCCAGCAATATCAATCGCCAGGCCATCGCCTTTCACAGCACCGTCGGCAAGCGCAAAGTCGACGTCATGGAGGCTATGATTCACGACATCAACCCTACCGCTACCGTCATCAAGCGCACCGAATACCTGCTGAGCGACAACATCGATGATTTCTTCGCGAGCGTTTTGGAGCAGACGGACGGCAAGCTCGACTACGTCGTCGACGCCATCGACACCATCTCGGCCAAGCTCACCATTGCCAAATATGCTCAGGACCACGACATTCGTTTGGTTAGCTCCATGGGCGGGGCCAACAAGCTCCATCCCGAGTGCCTCCGCTTTGCCGACATTTTCGATACGGTACGTGACCCCATGAGCCGCATCATGCGCAAAGAATGCAAGAAGCGCGGAATCAAGAGCCTGCATGTACTGTTTAGCTGCGAGGAATCGGTTAAGACACAGCCCCGCGACCCTTCCAACATCCACGAGCGCACCGAGCTGGGAACCGCCAGCTTTATGCCGCCCATCATGGGCCAGATGATTGCCGGCGAGGTTATCCGCCAGATCAGCGGCCGCGGCACTGAGCGCGTGCACTCCGATGGCCAACGTCTGGACTAGCGGAGCGCACCGAGATGGAGCCCCGGTTATTTGATGCACACTGCCATCTTGATTTGATGGCATACCCGAATGCTGTTGCCGACGAAACTGCGGCTATAGGACTGGGGGTCTTTGATTGCGGGGTCGACCCACGCGACTTCGCGGCAGCAAAAAAGCGTGCCAGCCGCTACCCAAACATTATCGCGGGCGTCGGCCTCCATCCCTGGTGGCTCGCCGACGGCCGCTGCGGTCCTGCCGAAGTCAATCTGCTTTGCGAAGTTGCCGCCCAAGAGCACTACATCGGCGAAGTCGGACTCGACTTTTCCGCGCGCTTTGCTGGAAGTGAGCCGCTACAAATACAGGCACTTAACCGGCTCTGCGATGCGCTCGTGCAGCATCCTCTTACCGGGCGCGTGATATCAATTCACGCCGTTCGTTCGGCAGGAGCCGTACTGGACGTCCTCGAATCGCATGGACTACTCATCCCAAACCCCGACTCCCCCGTTATCATCTTCCACTGGTTTAGCGGTACTTCGGACGAACTCGTCCGCGCGCGTAATGCGGGCTGTTATTTTTCCGTCAACGAACGCATGCTCGCGACCAAGCGCGGTCGCGAATACGCACGACAGATTCCACTCGATCGTTTACTGCTCGAAACCGATGCACCAGCGGAGGCAAACGCAGAAATAAGCGCACAGTCACTCATCAGATCGCTCGAAAGCGCCTCAGAACACGTCGCCTCGCTCAAAAAATGCGACGCAAAGCATATTGAGTCGGCGGTTTTAGCGAATGCACACTCTGTTTTTAGCCTTCGCTAACCCCTGTGGTCAAAAAACGTCAAATATGAGTACTGCTAGCGAAATGGATACATTACTCTGAGCTTTCCGACCACCAGAATAATCTACGATTGTCCATTAACTAACACTTTTACAGTCACTCATCCTGCATTTTCGCAATCTTAAACCCCTCCAAACGCTCAAATCACGTCTGAAGGGGTCGATTTTGCTGCGACTAAATTAGTCACAGTACTCATATTTGGCTTTTTTAACCACCGAGTCACGGGAAGGCACCAATACAGCTCCCCGGGACAGCTCGGCTATTCGACGATTGGTGCTCCGTGGCCCCAAGAACCTTCCATGCCGCACACGGTCGAGGCAAACCCGGCAGCAAAGTCGAGCGCGCGCTCGATGGCCTCGGCGCCATCCTCACCACGCTTGGCGGAATCGAGATAGCACATCAAAAACGAGGTGAGGAACGAGTCGCCCGCCCCCATGGTGTCCTTCATGTCCGTTACCGGTTTAGCCAGCTGGCGGTAATAACGCTCGCCGTCGTAAGCAATGCAGCCCTCGGCGCCCGCCGTAGCCGACACAAAACGCGGACCCAGGCCCTTCACCCATGCCAGACGCTCGCGAATCTCGTCCTCACTCGCAGCATCCGCCGCACTAAAGAAAGCGAAATCGACGTAGGGCGCAATCTGCTCGTAGTACTCGTCGGTGGAGTCGTCCGAAAAGTCAAAAGAGACCGTGACGCCCGCAGCCTTCAACTTGGGCAGCTCGCGCTCGGTAAAGCAATAGTTGCCCGAATGAACCACATCGAACTGCTTCATGTACGCAAGATCAAAGCGATCGAGGACATAGCGCGCATCGCCACGGATACCGCCCTCGTTGGAGCCAAGGAAGACACGGTCACCGTCAACGACGGTCACGCGAGCCGCTCCGTTCTCGCCAATCATCTGCTCGCACTTGTCAAGCTCGATACCCTCATCCTCGAGGCTTGCAATGACATGCTCGGCAGCGGCGTCATTACCAAAAATGCCCATGTATGCAGAGCGTGCGGCACCGCATTTCTTGGCATAAACGGCGAAGTTCACCGCATTGCCGCCGGGATACATGGTGTGGATATGCTCGTAGCGATCGACGACGTTGTCGCCAAATCCGAGCGCGTTAACGTTAAATGCCATGGCCTTTGTCCCTTCTAGTACTCGACAACACCCATATAGCGACGGAAATCGGGATCGTGATCAAACACCTTGCCGCGTGCAGCACGCAGCTCGCAGTTCATGGCGTAGAACAGCACCGGATCCAGATAGGCACGGACGCTCGCCGGCACGGCTTCCATACCGTACTCCTTGGCATCGAGCACCATCAGCGTATCGGTATGCGTCTTAAGGAACGCCAGGGCGCGCTCGTCCATGGCACGGCACTCGCTGGAGCCCATCTGCAGGAAGTAAAAAACGCCATCCTGAGTAGCCTCGAAGGGGCCATGGAAGTACTCGGCAGAGTGGATGTAGCTGCAGTGCTGCCACTGCATCTCCATAAGAGAGCAGATAGCGAAACCGTAGGTCTGGCTAAAGTTGGGACCGCTGCCCAGAATGTAGAAGAACTCGTGCTCCTGGCAAAGCTTGGCAAAACGATCGCCCAGCTCGGCATTTACCTTCTCGCGTGCCGAGGGAAGGATCTTATCCATCTCGGCGATACCGGCATACATATCGGCAAGATCGGCGTAGCCCTCCTGCTGATCGAGCAGCTCGGCCGCAAGCGACAGCGAAATGCCAGCGGGGACCTCGGCCTGCGGCACGCCCTCGCCCCACGGGTAGACCCACGTGGTCCACTTGCCGGAGTCAATCTTGGATCCAGCGTTGTCGGTCTGGGCGATCACCGTAGCGCCGGCAGCAAGGGCAATCTCGCAGCCCTCGACGACCTCGGGGGTGTTGCCACTGTGGCTACAAGCGATGACCAGGGACTTCTCGCCCAGACGACGCGGACGCATGATATCGAACTCGCGAGCCGTATAGATATACGAAGTGAAGGTGGTTGCCTCGCGCTGCAGAAGCTCATGAGCCGGGATCAAATCGATCATGGAGCCACCGCAAGCAATCCAGTAGACGCTGTCGAACTTGCCCTTCTCGGCAATTGCCTCTTTGATCAGATCGTGTGCGTTCATATCCAGTTCCTTTCTTATTTGGCCCGCAATCAATGACGTTGGTTGCGTGGCCGATGGTTGTTTTAGTCAATCAGATATTTCTCGAATGCGGCCATGTTCTTGGCATCTGCCGCCGCCGGATCATCGTAGTAACGACCGTCCGTGATTTCCTGGCCCAGCATGCCGTCGAAACCATGGGCGTTGAGCGTGGCGACGAAGGCGTCCATATCGTGCTTGCCATCGCCCCACACCAGATGGCCATACGGGTCACCGTCGATAAAGTGCATCTCGTGAATTGCCCCATCACCAAAGGCGGCAAACCAGTCCTCGAGCGTCTCGCCTGCAACGCCCATCGCAGTTGTATCAACCATGGGCTGTAAGTACGGGCTCGCGACCTCGTCAATCATGCGCTTCGCATCGGAAACCGTCGTCACAAGGTTGCTCTCCTCGGGACGCAGGCTTTCCATCGTAAGCACCAGACCGTGCTCGCCGGCATACTCCGCCAGAATGGACAAGTGCTCGCGGCTGCGCTTCCAGGCTTCCTCGCGGTCCTCGTCCCAGTCGCCCCAGCCCGAGTTGATGGACATGCGGTCGCACCCAAGTACCTCGGCAAGCTCAATGCCGTGCTTAAAGTACGCCAAGCTGCGCTGTTCATGCAGCGGTTTGCGTGCGCAGTACTGCCAAGGATAGACAACATTCTCGGGACACAGAGTACGATACCTAAGCCCACGGTCTGCAGCCTTTTTCGCCAGGACCTCAGCTTCAAAGTAGCCCGTGTGGTCGAGCGTCACATGCGGCTCCGCACACCACAGCTCAATGGACTCAAAGCCCAAACGCTGCTGCACATCAAGGAAGTAATCGAGCGACCACATGATGTAGTGGATATTCATGCCCGCAATCTGTTCGCGGTGCAGCGTCGGTTTGGATTCAGACATCTTATGCCTCCTTATTTCGATCGAACACGATTTGTCCGTCCGACATCGTCATGTCAACCGCAAGATCGCGTGCGTCGCGATAATCGAGGTCGAACACATCCCGATCGAGCACGCAGATATCGGCAAGCTTGCCAACCTCGAGCGTACCCAGCTCGTCTTCGCGCATCAGGTCGTACGCGCCCCCGGCAGTCCAAGCGCGCAAGAGCTCGACAAGCGTCAGCGTGTTGACCTCATTCACGGGCAGTCCGTCGGCGAAGAATCCGCCGCACGCGCTGTAGATTGACTCGCCCAGGCTCGGAATCAGCAGCGGCAGATCCGTGCCGCAGCACACTGTGCATCCGGAATCTTCCATGCCGCGGCGATTCCAGCTGTGCAAAAGTCGCGTCTCGCCAATTTGTCGACGCATCATCGACAGGCAATCCTCGCGCCGGTCCAGCGTCAGAATCTGCGGATAGACCTCGCAAATTCCACCTAACTTGCCAAACTCGACAAGATCGGTCGGGTCAGAGTTCTCGAGATCGGTAATCGCATGGCGGCGAAGCATCCGTCCATGCTCGTCTCGAGGCAGCGAGGCATAGAGCGCCACGGTGCGACGAACGGCGCCATCGCCCTGGCAATGCAAGGAATATCGGAAGCCGTCAGCATCAATTGCACGCAGCTCGTTCTCAATCAGATCCCACTCTGGCTCCTCGACGACCGTCTTGCCGGCAGCGCCCGCATCGGCCGTGTCCTCATAGGGATCAATCATCTCGGCAAGCCCCGCCCATACGCCGCGATCGGTCATACGGTTGAAGCCAGAAAAACGAACGAACGGTCCCCGGAAGCGCTCTCGCGCCTCGCGGGCATATGCCAGATTTGCACCGGCACCCACCGGCTGCGACATCATAGAGACGCGAACCGTCAGCTCACCAGATTCCTCACGGCGAGCCATTTCGTCGGCAAAGCCGTAGTAGTCATCAAACGCCATCTCCTTGATGGCGGTAACGCCGCGCTCGTTAAGCACGCTCATGTAGTCCGAATACCCGGCACGCACCTCGGGCAGCGCGAGGAAATCGCTCATCATGCGCCAGATCTTCTCGGCATAGCACGCCTGGGGTGTAAAGCCGTATCGCGCACTGGCGGCAGCGTTGAGAACGCAGGTCCCCGCTCCTGGTGTAAAGCAGACGACGGGGATATCGCCAAAACAATCGTCAAACACAGCTGCCGTATTTGCGTTCTCGACATCCGATGCCAACGTTTCGGGTAGGTTGTGGCCAAAAGCCGCCGCGCAATCCAGATGATCTTCTTTCCATGCACGCAAGAGCGACACAGCCTCTTTGGCATCAGCGATGCCGGACAGATCAGACCCCAACGTCCGCAGCGCCCAACCTGTATAGAAGGTATGCACATCGATCAGGCCAGGCATGACAGTGCGGTCGCCCAGGTCAACTACCTCGTCCGCCTGGGTCAAATACGAAGCTACCTCACACTTGGTGCCAACAGCCTCAATTCGATTGCCACGGACCGCTACGAAACCTTCAAACGGCAGGTCCCCCGTACCGGTAAAGACGCTCTTAGTCGTCAGGACCGTCAAACGATCAGACATCACAACCACCTACACCGGAAGCATGCCAGAGATTGCCGTTACGATCAGGCCAAAGACGACCATGAAAATGAAGAACTTCCAAATGGTCTTCCACCATTGGCCAAACGAAATCCTAGCCACGGCAAGGCCGGCGACCGTCATGCCCGCCACGGGGCTGATGGTGTTGATGGTCTGGTTGGCAAACTGGAGCGCGGTGACGGCCGCCTCGGGATTGAGGCCCATGAGCTCGGTCAGGGGGCCCATAACGGGCATGGTGAGCGCCGCCAGGCCAGAACTCGAGGGAACCAGCAAAGAGAGCAGGCCAAGGACGACATACATAAACGTGGTGTAGACGGCGGCGGGTGCACCGGCGAGCGCGGTAGCGAGCGCCTGGAGGATGGTGTCGATGATCATGCCGCCCTCGGCGATGACCAGAATACCGCGAGCGATACCGATAACGACGGCAGCGTACGCAAAGTCGGCGAGACCCTTAACGAACTCCTCTGCGATCGTCTGCTGGTCAAGGCCGCCCAGGATACCGGCAAGCAAGCCCATGCCAAGGAACACGGCGGAAATCTGATTCATGTACCAGCCCTGGGTAACAAGACCCCAGACGATAATGCCCATACCGCAAGCAAAATCGATAAGCACGAGCTTCTGACGGATAGTGAACTCTTCCTCGATGGAGGCATCGGTCACGGAAAATTCAATACGCTTGAGCTTATCGTCCTCGTACACAATGGACGACTCGGGGTTTTTCTTGACGCGCATGGCGTAGCGCATGGCCCATGCGATACCGACGGCAGTGAAGATGACCCAAGAAACGGCACGCAGCCACAGTTGCGGATTACCCTCGATGCCAATGATGCCTTGGGCGATCAAAACATTAAACGGGTCGATGGTCGAAGCACAATATCCCAGGTTAGGACCAAGGAAGCAGATGATGAATGCCGTCATCGAGTCATAACCGATACCCATCATGATGGGAATGAAGATGGCATAGAACGGCAGGGCTTCCTCAGACATACCAAACGTAGTGCCACAAATGGACAGCAACGTCATCGTGATGGGAATGATGAGGATGTCCTTGTTCTTGAGCTTTTTAATCACACGGCTCATGCCGGCATTCAAAGCGTTGGTCTTGGTGATGATCGCGAACGATCCGCCAATCAATAAGACGAACGCAACGACGTCGGCAGCCTCTTGGATACCCTTGGTGGGCGCTTGCAGAACCGCGAAGATATCCTGGCCCAGATTGATGGTCTCGCCGGTCTCGGAATCGGTGTAGTTCTTATCGACCTGTTCATAGGTTCCAGCAACGGCGACTTCACGCTCGCCCGCCGCTGTCGAAATCGTCTTGCGCTGATACTGACCAGAGGGAACGATCCAAGTCAGGACCGCAAAGACAACGATCAGCAAGAACATGATCGTATAGACATGCGGTAATTTGAACTTAAAACGTCTGTTTGTCTTCTTCGCCTTCGTATCTGACATAGATACCTCCAAAGAACTCGAGACTGCATCGCATCTCGCTTCAACGTTTGCATAAGGCAAACGTTCTATGACGTCCCATAGATTACCAGCAGCTTTTTCCTTCATCAAGATAATTTCAAACTGGTTGCCGCAACGCGGTTGAACGGTTGTGTTCGCGCCGTGAACGGTATGGAAACGCCCGGTGAGATGATCCACCGGGCGTTTCCATTCGCAATGTCCTAGATGTCAAAAACGTAGCGAGACCCAACGATCCGCTGACGACCGATGATAAACGGCCGCCGCTGCTCATCGAAAAAGAAGGCTTCCATATAAAACAAGGGTTCGCCAACGGGAACTGCCAACAGCCGAGCGACCTCGGGCGACGCGCACGCGATCTCGAGCGTGCACGGGTCGGTAAACGCGGGCGTGCGGCCCGTTCGGTTGCGCACGAACTCAAAAATGGATTGGTTAGATAGAGGTGCCGTTGATAGATAGGCGTTGTCCTCGTAAACGTATATGTTGTTCTCGAGCATGACGGGGACTCCATCGGCAGTACGTACACGCTCAACGCAAATCAAATCAGTTCCAACGGGAACACCAAAGAACTGCGCTTCGGTAGAATCTGCCGGCAGTATCTTTCTCGAAATGACGCACGCCCCCGGCTCCATTCCGTTAACGCGACATGCGTCCGAAAAACTCTGGACGTCATCCTTCTGGCGAATCTTGCGCTTAAGCTTGGGGGCATTGACAAACGTGCCTTTCCCCTGCCGCTTCGTTAGATAGCCCTGCTGGACGAGCTCCTCAATAGCGCGTCGCACGGTAACGCGGCCAACTTTATAGTTCTCAGCCAATTCGAATTCGTTGGGTATCCGCGCGCCCGCCTTGTAGGCACCGGAATTGATTTCGTTTTTAATGATATCGATAACCTGTTGGTACAGCGGTATCGCTGCTTTACCGTCAGTTAGTCCTTCAGTCGGTGGCATATACCCTCTCCCAGCCCAATTAAGCCAAAAGCGGGCTTAAGGGCATTCAACAAGCCCTTAAGCCCGCATTAGCATAAAGTATGCTTGCTGCCGCACCAAAATGTCGGGTATTTACTCATCTGACCCGAAAAACGCGCAACTACCGCGCTCCTAAGAAAGCGTGAGCAGCTCCGGCAGCTGGTCGATAATCTTGTCCGCGGCATCCTGGCTAAAGCCAAAGCGCTCCTCGCGCTTGGCAATAACTGTCAGGCCGGCTCGCTTGCCGGCAGTGATGCCAGGCACCGAATCCTCAACGCAGCAGCAGCGATTCGCGGGCAGCCCCAGCAGGTCCAGCGCATGCAGGTAGATGTCGGGCTCGGGCTTGCTCTCCTTAAACTGCTCGCCGCTCACCACATACTCAAAGGCATCCGACAGCCCGCACGCATTGAGCACTTCCTCGATGCTATCCATGGGAGACGAGCTGGCAAGCGCCACGCGAACGCCACGGCGCGGCAGCTCTCGAATCGTATCCACGGCGCCTGGGTTAATCAAAGCCTGATAGTCGCGCGGACGCTTATGCGCCCACTCGTCCCAACGGATCAACGCTTCCTCGCCAGTTAAATGCCCCTTCCCGGCGCGCTCAAACCAATCGACCAGCATACGCAGGAAGAACTGATGCGAGGTACCAACCTGCCCGTTCAACTCCTCTTGAGTCAGGTTAAGCCCAAGCTCCTTGGCAAACGCGGCAGTCTCGCCCAGGTAGTAATACTCGGTATCGACAATGACGCCGTCCATGTCAAAGATAACGGCGTCGAACGGAAATGCGGACACGGCACCCTCCCTAACAAAAGGGCGCCCGCAAGCGGACGCCCGAGCCATGCACTATCGGCGATTCTAACCCAGCAGCTTATCCAGCGCCACCGCAATGCCGTCTTCGTTATTATTGGCGGTCACCATCTGGGCCACAGCCTTGACCTCATCGACGGCGTTGCCCATGGCAACACCGGTTCCGGCCCACTCAATCATAGACTTGTCATTCTGGCCGTCGCCAAACGAGACGACCTCGCTGGCATCGATGCCGAGCTTGGGCAGGGCACCCTCGAGCGCGCGGGCCTTGTCAATACCGGGCGCCGTGTACTCAAAGTACCAGTCGGCCGTAAACATACCCGAAAGCGTCTGGGTAAAGGGCGCGTACATCTCCTCGTGATGCGCTTGCAGATAGGCCGGGTCGCCCGCCGTCAGCAGCTTGTCCACGGGATAAGCATCAGCGACCTCATGCAGGCTCTCCACCTCGCGAATCTTAAGATCGCACGCGTCGCGCTCATACTTGACGATGTTTTTCTGCGAGCCGTCAGGCAGCGTGATCATGCAATGGTACGAGTCCTCAACGTGCAGATCGCGACCGAGCGAAATCATAGGGATCACGTCAAAATTACGCAGGTGATCAATCAGGCGATGCAATTCGTCGGCAGGCATAGCCTGATCGAACAGCACTTCGTCGGTCTGGGCATCGACGACGTGAGCGCCGTTAAAGGCCACCAGCAAACCATCATGACTCTGAAGGTCGAGCTCCTGCGCCAAGGCGTGCAGCCCCCATGCGGGACGGCCCGAAGCCAAAATGAGCTTAATGCCCGACTCCTGCGCCGCGAGCAGCTTCTCGCGCGTACACGGGCTAATCACTTTCTGGTCGTTGGTGAGCGTACCGTCGATATCCATTGCGATGGCTTTAATTGCCATATGTGCCTCCTTGCATCGTTTTTATCGCGCACTATCTTATCCGAGCCGGGGCACGTTCGCACAGCGCGCGTATGACGGTTGCAAAACCACCCCATTTGAAACAAAGGCAAAAAAGTACTTGCAAAGACGCGTTCCGACATATAAGTTGATAAAAGACCGCCGTTGCGGTTTTAAGTAGATCGAGCATATGAAGTTTGAGTTTTAGCGTGTAAGAGAAGGAAGATCGGCAAAGTACAACCCCAAACGTAATGACAACTTAATGAGGTAACTGCCACATGTGAGGCACCTAGGGCATTGCTGTCTCGATTTTGAGCACGATGCCTTCCGCCTTGCATGGGCCGTTCCATCCCGCCCCTGCAGCAACTGCCTCACGGGCTCATTGAAAACCGCATAGCACCCCAACGTCAGCACATCACCCACGGCAAGCACATCACTCACGACAACCAACACATCAACAAACAGCACGAACATCAACCGATTGGAGAAGCTATGACAAACCACCACGCTGAAGACGGCGATAAGAAAAGCATTCTGGATGCCCGCATTGAGCGAGCATATGCAAACGAATATGACGCCGCCTTTGCCGCCGCGACCATCAAGAACTACGCGTCGCTACCGCTCGCGACGATCTTGGCCGACCACCCTCAACTGCTGAAGCGCTGCACAAAGATCATGGGCGACCCCGACATTCGCAAGCTGACAGACCCCTATGCCCCAAAACGCGACAACGATTCGTACGTTCTTACCGTAGGCTGCCTAGCCCATATGCTTACGGCGCTCGACACGAAACTCAAGCTCGAATGGGAACCCGACGAGCGTCATGAACTCGAAAGCAAGCGGAACACCCTGCGCACCGCACTGTTCCTTCCGTTGGACGGCCTCAAGCGCTGCAACGTCGAGCTCAATACACAGGCGCGGCAAAAGCCCGGGACCACGGGGCAGAAAACTCCAAGACCCCATGCGGCCATCGTCGACCGCAACCGATATAACCGCATGACCGCGCACTTTTCCGCCGAGGGAGCAGCCATAAGGACGCTGATCGACCTGCTGTGCCTCCTGAGCATCAACGAGCTATTTGAGGGCTATCTCGCCCTTGTTCCCGCGACGGCACCCAAGTCGGTAGCAAAGATCATCGAGACCTGCAGACGCCAGTTTGAGCGCCATCGCAATGGCAGCGAGATGAACGCCAGCATCGCGCAGTACTACGCGGCTCATTACAAAAATGACGGATGTGCCCCTGTCGAGCATCAGCTGCGGCTCGCCTACACCACGCCCGTCGCAACGCTCCATCGCTTTGGAGCCCTTGGCGCTTGCGAGCCGCACGAACAGGCAGCCTGCCCCACAACCGAGCTCGATCTCAGGCTCGGACGAACCCTGTAGCCCGCCAGCCCCTCCGCGGGCAACAATCCTATTCCACAACACAACCAACGGAAAGGAGTCCTCATGGACACCAATCATTCCCCCATCATCAGCCCCCTCACCATGCGTGAATCCGCCCGAGGTATCACGCTCACCAGCATTTACGATGAGATGCTCGCCCGTCGCGAGCTCTCCGTCATGGGAAACATCGAAACCCCGATGGCCCACGACCTATGCCAGCAGATTCGTCTGCTCGATGCCACCGACCCCAGCCGCCCCATCACCATATTTGTCGCCAGCGCCGGCGGAAGCGTGCGATCGGGTCTTGCGATCTATGACGCCATGCGCCTCGCATCGTGCCCCATCCGCACCGTCTGCCTGGAATTCGCCGCGTCCATGGGCGCCGTGATCTTTATGGGCGGCGACAATCGCCGTATGGCGCCCCATGCAGAGCTCATGATTCACGACCCGCTGATCCCCCAGGGGGCAGGCGGCTCGGCACTTGCGCTACAGGAAACCAGCCGGCGTCTCATGCAGACCCGCAAGACCCTCACGCAAATCCTCTCGGACCGCAGCGGTCTCACGCCCAAGCGCATCCAGTCCCTCACTGCAAAAGACACCTACCTTTCGGCCGAGCGCGCCGTCGAGCTCGGCTTTGCCCACGAAATTCTCTCGACCACCAAGGAGGTCGCCCATGTCTAACCTCGCCAGCCGCCTCGCCGCATCTGAGTCCGCATCGTCCACCATCCTCGCCAAGGATCGAACGCTCTCCTGCGACACCCGCCAAACGGGACTCAACAACAACGCACTTGTGATCGGCCCCTCGGGAGCCGGCAAGACCCGAAACGTCCTCAAGCCCAACCTGCTGCAAATGAACGCAAGCTACATCGTGCTCGACACCAAAGGCACGCTCTGTCGCGAAGTAGGACCCGTGCTGGCAGCCCACGGTTACCGCGTGCAATGCCTCAACTTCGCCGACCTCAACACCGTCCCGGCCCTTGCGCCCGGCATCGAGCGCTGCGGCTACAACCCCCTGAGGCACATTCGCCGCAAGGCGGACGGCAGGCCCAACCAGCAGGACATCCTCTCGGTGGCAAAGGCCATCTGCCCCATCGAGGACAACAACCAGCCTTTTTGGGATCATGCGGCGGCAAACCTGCTGTCGTGTCTTATCGCCTACGTCACCGAACAGCTACCCGCCGACGAGCAGACGATCAGCTCGGTCATCAAGCTGATCGAGCACCTGCAGGACGGTGCCACGGGTCGATTGTTTGACGACCTGATCACGACCGACCCCCAAAGCTATGCCCTCTCGCTATGGCGGCGCTACGCCATTACGCAAAATGCCGAGCGCATGCACGCGAGCATCGTCGGCATCCTTGCCGAAAAGGTCATGTGTCTGGGATTCGACGGTGCGGCACAGCTCTATCGTGAGTGCCATCAGGTGAACTTCGCTTCCATGGGACACACCCCCTGCATCCTGTTTGTAACCGTGAGCGATATTGACCGCAATCTCGATCCGCTGACCGGCCTCTTTATTTCGCAGGCGTTTATGGGCCTCATTCGTGAGGCCGATAGGCAGCCCGACGGCAGCCTGCCCGTGCCCGTGCGCTTTATGCTCGATGACTTCGCAAATCTGCAGATCCCCCAGATCGACAACGTGCTCTCGATTATCCGAAGCCGCAACATCTGGGCAACGCTGCTGCTGCAGTCGACCAACCAGCTCGATGCGCTCTATGGCGAGGCACGCGCACGCTCCATCATGGGCAACTGCGACACGCATCTGGTGCTGGCGTTCCAGGATCCCGAGAGTGCCCGGGTATTTTCCGACCGCGCCGACGCGCTGCCCAGCACGCTCATGGCGACGCCGATCGATCGCTCGTGGCTCTTTGTACGCGGTCGCACTCCCGAACAGGTCGAGCGCTTTAGGCTCGAAGACCATCCGCTCTACGGGGAGCTGCCCGAGGCGCAGCGAGACCATGCGGAGGCCGAGATCTAGGCGCAGGGTTCTCGCGGCGCGCGGCGCCCCAGCGATGTTCCACAAAGGCCGTGCGCCCCGGGACTACGGCAAAGCAAAGGGGCCCGCATCCGATAGGATACGGGCCCCTGACTATAAGGCGCGATGCGTTAACAGCAGCGACTACTTGCGATGCGCGCGATAGAACTCGATGAGCGCCTGGGTCGAAGCGTCCTGCTCGGCCTTGGCGGCGTCGTCGTGGAAGGCCGGGGTGATCTGCTTGGCAAGCTGCTTGCCAAGCTCGACGCCCCACTGGTCGTAGGAATCGATGCCCCAGACCGTGCCCTCGACAAACGTGATGTGCTCGTACAGGGCGATGAGCTCACCGAGTGCGAACGGGGTCAGCGTGTCGCCGAAGATCGAGGTCGTCGGGCGGTTGCCCTCAAAGCAGCGGGCCGGGACGATCTGCTCGGGCGTGCCCTCGGCACGAACCTCGTCGGCCGTCTTACCAAAGGCGAGCGCCTTGGTCTGGGCCAGGAAGTTGCCCAGGAACAGCTCGTGCACGTCCTGACCGCTGTCGGTCGCAGGGTTGGCAGTGTTGGCGAAAGCGATAAAGTCGGCCGGGACCACCACGGTGCCCTGGTGCAGCAGCTGGTAGAAGGCGTGCTGACCGTTGGTGCCGGGCTCGCCCCAGAAGATCTCACCGGTATCGGAGGTCACGGCGCTGCCGTCCCAGCGGACATGCTTGCCGTTGGACTCCATGGTGAGCTGCTGCAGGTAGGCCGGGAAACGGTGCAGATACTGGCAGTACGGAAGCACGGCGTGGCTCTTGGAGCCGAAGAAGTTGACGTACCAGACGTTGAGCAGGCCCATCAGCGCGACGGCGTTGTTCTCGAGCGGCGTGTTGCAGAAGTACTCGTCGATGGCATGGAAGCCCTCGAGGAACTGCTGGAAGCGCTCGGGGCCGAGGACGACGATCAGCGACAGGCCCACGGCGGAGTCGACGGAGTAGCGGCCGCCGACCCAGTTCCAGAAACCGAAGGCGTTGGCGGGGTCGATGCCGAAGGCCTCGACCTTGTCGAGTGCGGTGGAAACGGCGACGAAGTGCTTGGCCACGGCCGCGGCGTTCTGCTCATCGGAACCGTCGATGGCGCCCTGAGCCTTGAGCTGCTCGAGCATCCAGGTCTTGACCTCGCGGGCGTTGGTGAGGGTCTCGAGCGTGGTGAAGGTCTTGGAGACGATGATCACGAGCGTGGTCTCGGGATCGAGGCCCTTGAGCTTCTCTGCCTGATCGTTGGGGTCGATGTTGGAGATATAGCGGCAGTCGATACCGGCGTCGGCATAGGGACGCAGGGCCTCGTAAGCCATGACCGGGCCCAAATCGGAGCCGCCGATGCCGATAGACACCAGGTGCTCGATCTTCTTGCCGGTAACGCCCTTCCACTCACCGGAGCGCACGCGCTCGGCGAAGGCATACATGCGATCGAGGACCTCGTGCACGTCGGCGACGACATCCTGGCCGTCGACAATGAGCTGGCCCTTATCGCTTGCCGGACGGCGCAGCGCGGTGTGCAGGACGGCACGGTCCTCGGTGGTGTTGATGTGCTCGCCGGAGAACATGGCGTCGCGGCGCTCCTCGAGCTTCACCTCGCGGGCAAGATCGCACAGCAGCTTGACGGTCTCATCGGTCACCAGGTTCTTCGACAGATCGAAGTGCAGGTCACCGGCGTCAAAGCTCAGCTTGTTCACGCGCTCGGCATCGGCGGCGAACCAGGCCTTGAGGTCGATACCATCGGCCTCGAGCTTCTCCTGATGAGCCTCGAGTGCCTTCCAAGCGGCAGTCGACGTAGCATCGATAGGTGCGGCAACAGTTGCCATAGAGTCCTCCTCAGCATACGGGCGCACGCCTCCATGCACCCGGACATTCAGATGCCACTATTCTAGCGCAGGTCAAGACTACAATCAGCGAGCGTTGCCAATCGGCCCCCAAACGGCAGCCGATCAAAAAGGGACAGGCTTATTTTGGCAGGTCAAACGCTTTACCAACCAAAAATAACCCGTCCTTTTCTGGCAAATATTAGGCCGCGGCGCAGACGCTACCGAGCAACTCACGCAGAGGAGACCCGATGCCCTCCAGCAGTTCGGGCGCGATAATGGCAAAAACGGGAACCTCGCCGGTGCCCACGACAGCAGGCACCTTGCCCTCCGAGACAATGCATCCATAAGGCACAAAGCCGTCTTCGCCGGCATCGAGCGCCGCCATGCGACGCGCGAGTTCGCGCGCAAAGCCAGCAGTATCGGCATCGCCAATCGCCAAGACAAAGTCCACGCCTTCGTCGGTCGCCAGGGCCACGGCTTCGTCGATCAGCTCGTCTTCCCCGTCGCCCTCAACCGAGCCGCAGCGGAAAAGTACACGCTCGAGTAGTGCTCGATCAAGCGAGCCAAGTGCCGCCGAGACAAGCTCATCGCACGTATGCTTGTCACCGCCCAGCACGACCAGTGCCTTGGTACCACCGTAGTGAGCAACCAATCGCCCGCACCAGCGAGCCACGTCTCCATCCGCAACAAGGCGCGTCGGCATACCAAACCCATAATTGACCATCTTTCCCACAACCCTTCCGTGCGCATAGGCGGTATCAATCGTTAGGCTCATGCTACGAGGCGAGGTTTTCCGAGCTGTTTCGCACTCTTTAGAGCTGCGTTAAAAACCCGATCCAACCGCACGATCATACCTACCAAAACAAACCAGTCCCTTTTTGACAGGTTTTGACGATGTTCGGACGAGCGGGTATTATCGAACAAGTATTCGATAAGAACATGTGTTTGATGGAGGGACACGGATGGCGCACGAGCAGCACACCTATATCTGCATCGACCTCAAGACGTTTTATGCCAGCGTCGAGTGCGTCGACCGTGGGCTCGATCCGCTCACCACCAACCTAGTCGTTGCCGACGAATCGCGCGGACGCACGACCATCTGCCTCGCCATCACGCAGGCCATGAAGGACTTAGGTATTCACAACCGCTGCCGCCTATTCGAGATTCCCGACGGCATCGACTACATCAAGGCCGTACCGCGCATGCAGCACTACATGGAGGTGTCGGCGCAGATCTACGGTATCTACCTGGAATACGTCAGTCCGCAAGACGTTCACGTCTACTCAATTGACGAGTGCTTTATCGACGTGACACCCTATCTGGACCTCTATCACACCGATGCGGAAGGCTTCGCCTGCATGTTGCGCGACGAGGTCCTGGCGCGCACCGGCATCACGGCGACGGTCGGCATCGGCCCCAACCTATTCCAGGCCAAAGTTGCACTCGATATCACCGCCAAGCACGTACCCAGCCGCATCGGCATACTCGACGATGAGACCTTTCGCAAGGAAATCTGGCCCCATCGTCCCATCACCGATATCTGGGGCATCGGCCCCGGCGTGGCAGCACGACTCGAAAAATACGGCGTCTACGATCTGATGGGCGTCGCGGCGCTCGACGAAAACCTGCTTTACGACGAGCTCGGCGTCAATGCCGAGTATCTCATCGACCACGCCTTCGGACGCGAGCCGACAACCATCGCCGATATCCAAGCCTATCGCCCGCAAGCAACTTCGACCACCACAGGACAGGTGCTCTCGAAGGGCTATGCCTACGAGCAGGCCTACACCGTCTTGCGCGAGATGGTCGACAACGCCGTGTTGGACTTGATCGATAAGCACGTGGTCTGCGACAGCATCTCGCTCTTTGTGGGCTACGCGAGCGAGCGCGCCGACATACGCAGGCTTGATGCCAGCGGTACTGCACAATATGTGGACGGATGCGGACACCTGCGCTCGAGTACGTCGAGCATCGAACCCACCGCAACCGCCGGCCCCGAGCTCGCGCCCCGTGCTCCCAAGCCCGTCCAGCGCGATGACGAACGGCGCCGCCTGGTGCGCGAAGCGCAGGCAATCGATGGCATCTTTGTGGGAGAGCATGGTGGCAAACCGCGTGGTGGCTATGCCGCGCTCTTTGCGCACTCCAACGCCTCGCGCAAGCTGCCCGAGCGTACCAATTCGTTTAAGAAGATCATGGGCTATTTCGATGAGCTCTGGGCGCAGACTGTCGATCCCAAACGACCGGTCAAGCGCATCAACCTGGGCTTTAGCAATCTTGTGCCCGAGGAATTTGCCACCATCGATCTGTTCAGCGATATCGAGGCCGATGAGCGCGAGCGCGACCTGGCGCGCGCCGTCCTGGCCGTGAAAGGCAAGTACGGCAAGAACGCGCTCGTCAAGGGATTAAGCTTTACCGCCGGCGCCACCGCGCGCGAGCGCAACGATCAAGTTGGAGGACACCGTGCCTAAACCCAAACAACAGCCCATGCGCCCGCCGACCGCCTTCGAGCGCCTGGCGGACCCCGAGGGCAGACGCCGCGCAGCCGACCCCAACCTCACTGCCAACGGTGCCGTGCGCGCCAACCGCGCCGCACAGTTTATGCCCTTTGCCGCCCTCACGGGATACTACGAACTCGTGCGCAAGCAGGAAATCACCGTCGAGCAAAAACGTGAGCTCACGGAAGAAAAAGCCCTCGAGCTTTCGCAAAAGCTCGAGGGCCTCAAACGCGGCGACTTGGTGCGCGTCACCTATTACGATACGTACGGCTATCGTAGCCGCACGGGCATTCTCGACGAAGCGTTACCCGCATTCAAGCTGCTCAAACTCAGGGATATCGCCATCAACTTCGACGATATCCAGGACATTGAGCTACGCGGACGAGCCTAGCGACGAGAACGCTTGCGCAAGACGAGAGCAATGCCAAGCACTGCGGCAGCTGCAACCAGCAATCCCAAGACCAGCGTGAGGGTCGAGTCGCCAGCGCGAGGCAGCGAGCCGTCCTTCGGAGTCTTCTTAGCGGTCGTCGTGACGGTGGTCGTGGTGCTGCTCGACTGGTCGTTGCCACCCGTCTGGCTGCCGCCAGGCTGATCGCCGCCACCCGGCTGCGAAGGATCGGTGGGTTCCGTCGGATCCGGAGTACCGGGATCAACCGGATTCTCCGAATTCTCCTTGCGCTGGATCCAGACCTGGCAACCATAGAACGGGTTGGCGGTACCAAGGCACAGACCCTGGTTGGTCACCGCAAAGGTGCGCAGACCATGGTTATACGGATCGTTAAAGCCATTGGTCGTCAGCGTCGTAAAGTTCACGCCGTCCTCGGTCACATACATATCAAAGCCGCGCTCGGCATCGCGCAGGTAACACATGCACGTAAGGACACTCTGCAACTTCTTGAGGTTCTCCTCGCTCAGCAGCTTATCGAGCGCATCCTGAATATCGCTCGGCAGCTCGGTGCCATAGGCATCCTCGTACTGCTGCTTAAGGCTCTCATAGCTATCGAGCATGTCCTGATACTGGTCGGCAAAGGACTTGAAGTACGCGATCTCGCCATCGATCTTCTGGACATAAGCGGCGTCGTCCTCAAAGTCCTGGGACATCGTCGCGGCCTGATCGCAAAGACCGCCCGCGGCATCCTCCAGCGCATCGCTCAGATCGCCAAAGCCCTTAGCAACCTCGGTCTTCTCGTCATCGACATCGACGGCCTTGTTTGAATCATCAACCTCAGCAGCTTCGTTCGAATCATCGACCTCGACGGCCTCGTTTGAATCATCGTCCGCAAGCGTGTTCACGGGAACGATGGGGTCGTCAGGCGATTTCTTGTCGAGCAGGTGATTGAGCAGGTCCCTAAGGCGCTGAACCTGAGAGTCCCACTCCTCGGGCGTCATATCGATAATGTCGCCATTGGAGAACTGGCCGATCGGCTCAAGCAGGCTCGCGGTATCAAAGGTACCGATATACAGCTTGCCGTCGAACTTCTGCATGCGCCAAATGTACTGGTTCTCGTTTCGGCCAAAGCCCGAAGTCAGGCCGGAAATACCGCCCTCGGGGAACATGTCGGTGCGATCGCCAACGACGAGCTCCATGTTCTCGTCCTTGTCCATGCGATAGATGTTAACCGACTGCTCAAGATTGGCATTCACAAACGAGCAGTCAACGCCACCCATGCTGCTCTTGCCGCCCTCTTCGGTGTTGGATTTGTTGAACAGGATGCGCTCGAGGGCAATCTCCTCGTCGTTGTATTCACCGATATAGAGGTAGTCGTTGTAGACGATAAGGTTGGCAGCGCCAGAACGGGTACGGGCAGGATCGATGCCAAAGCAGTACTTTGCACCGTCCGTCTTCTGATCGCCGACAATGGGAGTCCACGAATAGCTGCCGTCGGCATTCTTGTCGCCACGGACCATGGCAAACGACTGCATGGAATTATCATCGGGAGCGTTCTCGGGCGTACCGGTGCAGATGGTCGCATAGAGATGGCCATTGTACGAGACCATATCCCAAATGGCGCCGCCGTAGATGCTGTCCTGATAGCGAATCGCCGGATAGCCAAACAGCGTCTCCGAGTTGGCAATCTCGGTGAAGCTGTCCTGGCCCTTCGAGGGGTCAGACGACGTCAGGATTGTCGACACAAAATTACCGTTCGCGTCTTTACCCACATTACTGATGACGAGCTGGCCATCATGGACGCACATGCCGCGGATACCGGTAGAAATGCCCTGCTTGTAGGCAGCACCGTAATCCTGCATGCTCGAAAGGCCCTGATAGACAACTTTGTACTCATCCGTCTTAGGATCGATCTCGTATACAGCAGGCAGGCCGCCTTTGCCGTCATTGGTCCTGACGCTGCCGCAGAAATAGAGCTTACCCTTATAGCTCACGGCATTGCGGAACAAAGGAGCGACGCCGTTGAGCGATTCAGAGAGTAGCAGCTTGGTCTCACCGGTCTTGGTATTGATCTTGACCAAGATGCCGCCGCTGTCCTTGTCGGCCGTGCCGTCCTCCTTCTGCTGTCCATAGAAGAAGGTACCGTTAAACATGGCCTCCAGCGTCAGGCGCATGGTTTCGACATCAAAGGAATCGCCCAGCGTGCTGTTCATGAGCGTCAGCGTGTTGCCCATCGCCGCATAGCAGGTGCCCACATAAAGCCAGTCACCATAGCTCGCAGCCGCCCAAGTGTAGCTCTGGCCGCGATCGCCTTCGTTGTTGGCCGTATTACCATCGGCGCCCGGGACGGCAACGGCACCGTTACCCTGGTAGTCGACGATGCCATCCGGCTGCGACGTTCCTACCGTAGGATGCGAGAGCTTCTCAAAGGAATACCCATTTCCCGCATTGTAGGTAACGGCACCCGATGCGTCTTCGGCGTGCGCCGGCAGCGGCGATACCAAGATAGCGGCAAGCGCTGCCACCAAGCCAAGTGTTCCCACTCGTCTCATAAGGTTATAGCCTCCCCTGTCCTAAAGCCCAGTTTTAGCATTCTTCATTTCTGTCCACGGTTAATTGCAATCTGAGCACAGCAATAATCAGTGTATAAATATACACCTGTAATTTTTTGGACGGGTTCATAGATGCTCGATTGGTAGCGAATTCCGCGCAAACCGTCACCAAACTCCACTTTTGCCGCATCTAAAGGTTATTTTTGCGCAAATTTTTGGATGCCGATAGTCACAATGGGCAGGAGGCTGGTACCCACCGGAGAGGGCAACGCCTACATTTTCATAACGTAATAGCCCGCACCCCTCACTGCCGTCTCGAGTGTGTCGCGATCAACCGGGCGCTTCGAGCGCACGCGTGCCGTGTGGTCCGCGTACGTTACCGTAGCCCACACGCCATCAAGCGCATTGAGGGCATTCGTCACATTCCGGGCGCAGCCGTCGCAACTCATGCCGCCGATAAGGAGTTCCTCACGATAGGGGTAGTGGGACTCGTCGGTGTCTGCCACCACAACCTTTTTGGCCTTCTTGCCGCTCGCACCATCGCTGCAGCAACTCTTCCCGTGTGTCGAAGCGGCAATGCGACGCAGTCCAAAAAACATGCCGACGGCAATGACGGTCAGCACGATGAGATTCGCAGGGTTGAGCAAGTCACTCATGCGTTCCCCTTTCAAGTAGCCCTATCTGGATACCCCCATGGGGTGTCTCCATCTTAACCCAAAATCATGTCCGTTCGGTCAATTAGTTTCCCTCTTCAAACTTTTTTGTTGACCATGGCTTACTTTCGTGTATAAGTTTTCCTAGGCTAACAAGTAAGGGCTCGAAAGGGGCAACGTGACTCGAACCATTGACATCCCAACATACCAAACGGCCGTCGTGCGCAACTGCTCCCCTACGCTCGCAGGTATCAAGCCGGCTTCGCTCTTCACCTATCCCGGCGTTTACGCCAACCAAAACGGAATACCCGGCGCCGCCCATATCGAAGAGCGACGCTCTCGCCTGCTTGCCGTCATAGCCCAATGCAACCGCGAGCTCCAGCCACTCGGGATCCATATGAGCATTTTGGTCTGGCGCCCCTGCGGAGCGCTCATCTATGTGTACCGCCCTGCGGACCTCATGCGATACCTCTCCGACCCCCGCGCCACGACGGCGCTTGCCGCCGAAGGCTACGATGTCCATAACCTGCCCGCATCCCTGGTGCATCTCGCCGCGCGCATCACGCTGGCAAGCAGCAATGCCGCAGAAAGTGCCTATGACGGCAGTGTCTGCGCACTCGCGCGAAATAGGCACTGCGATACGGGGTGCATGTGCGAGTTCCCCCACGAAATTGGCTATTTTTTGGGCTATCCCTACGAAGATGTCCATCAGTTTATCGTCCAGCGCGGCGAGAACTATAAGGTCTTTGGGGCCTGGAAGGTCTACGCAAATGTCGAGCAGGCACTTGCGACGTTTGATGCCTACCGCGCCTGCACCCAATACTTCACCTTTGTCTATCAGCAGGGCTACAGCTTGGCGCAACTTGCCCAGGCAACCCGATAGAACATAGAAGCCGTGGCAACCTGCCGCACAACTGAAAGGACTCAACATGAGCAAGATCGCCGTCGTCTACTGGAGCGGCACGGGCAACACCGAGGCCATGGCAAACCTCGTTGCCGAAGGTGCAACCGATGCCGGCGCCGAGGCAGAGGTCATCTCCTGCGCCGACTTCTCCGCAGACAAGGCCGCTGGCTATGACGCTATCGCCTTCGGCTGCCCCGCCATGGGTTCCGAGGAGCTTGAATATGATGAGTTCCAGCCCATGTGGGATGAGGTCAAGGAGACCCTCGGCGACAAGAAGGTCGTCCTCTTTGGCTCTTATTCGTGGGCCGAGGGCGAATGGATGGACAACTGGAAGGCGGACGCCGACGAGGAGGGCGTCAACGTCGTCGATTCCGTCATCTGCTACGACGCCCCCGATGATGAGAGCGAAGCGGCCTGCCGCGCCCTTGGAGCCGAGCTCGCCTAGCGGCAATGAGCTCCGCCCGCAACGCGCATTGCAACAAAACACATTCGCGTCCCAACAAAAACGGGAGCCGGATCACATCCGGCTCCCGTTTTCTGCTATGTCAGTCATATAAAGCGGCTACGAGATATTGCCCAAGAACGCCTTGGTGCGCTCGCTCTTAGGATGGTCGAAGACCTCGCTCGGCGTACCCTCTTCCACAATGACGCCACCGTCCATAAAGACGACGCGGTCGGCGACATCGCGGGCAAAGCCCATCTCGTGCGTCACGACGATCATGGTCATACCGTCGTGCGCCAGGTCGCGCATGACGCCCAAGACGTCGCGCACGAGCTCAGGGTCGAGCGCCGAGGTGGCCTCGTCAAAGAGCATGACGTGCGGGTTCATCGACAGGGCGCGGGCGATGGCAACGCGCTGCTGCTGGCCGCCCGAGAGCTGGCTCGGCATAAAGTCGATACGCTCGGCAAGGCCGACCTTGGTCAGCTCCTCGATGGCAATCTTCTCGGCCTCTTCCTTGCTGCGCTTGAGCACCTTTTGCTGCGCAAGCATGACGTTCTTTTTGACCGACAGGTGCGGGAACAGGTTGAACTGCTGAAAGACCATGCCCAGGTGCGTGCGCACTTTGTTGAGGTCGACACCCTTGGCGCACACATCCACGCCCTCAACGATAATCGAGCCGCTCGTGGGATGCTCCAGACGATTGATGCAGCGAAGCATCGTCGACTTGCCCGAGCCCGAGGGGCCCAAGACCACAACGACCTCACCCTTGTGCACATCCAGATCGATATCGCGCAGGACCACGTTGTCGCCAAAGGCCTTCTGGAGGTTCTTGATGCTGACGACGACCTCGTTCGAGTTATTGGTTTCGCTCATGATAGGACCTCCTTACAGACCGGCGATGTGATCGGCAGGCGTCGCGACAACCTGTCCGGCGCTCTTTGCGGGACGCTTCTTCTTGGTCTCGGCCGTGCCCAAAAGCCTCGCCTCAAGACCGCTCACCAAGCGAGCGAGCGGCAGGGTGATGACCAGATAGAACAGGGCGGCAACCACGTACGGTGTAATGGAGCCCGTCGTGGCCACGATGGTGCGGGCGTTCATGACGATCTCGACCACGCCCACGGCCGCAAGCAGCGACGTATCCTTGTAAAGCAAGATAAACTCGCTGGTCAGCGTAGGCAAAACATTGCGGAACGTCTGCGGAATCATAACGTAGAGCAGCGTCTGGAGGGCATTCATGCCCAGAGAGCGAGCAGCCTCGTTTTGGCCCTTGGGGATCGATTGAATACCGGCGCGGAAGATCTCACACAGATAGGCAGACGAATTCATGGCCATGACGATGACGCCGAGCACGTAGTCATCAACCTTGACGCCGGCCAACGGCAGACCGAAGAACGCGATATAGATCTGCAGGAACGCCGGCGTACCGCGAATGATATTCACGTAGATGCCGGCGAGGCAGCGCAGGATGCGCGACTTGGAGATGCGCATGAGCGACAGGGCGAAACCGAAGGGAATTGCCAGCGGAAACGCCACAAGCACGATCGAAAGCGACATGAGGAAGCCCTTGAAGACGATCGGCAGGCTCTGGACCAAAATGACCGGGTTCAGGAACAGGCGCAGGAACATATTGGAGTTCCACGCCTCGACCCACGGCTGCTCTTTAAGGTCGGCTAGGAAGTTATCGGAGGCCGTCACGCCCTTGATCTCCACCGACGGAATCTTGGAGATCTTCTTGGTCGAGCCATCGGCCAAAGTGTAGGTGCCGCTAAAGGCCTCATCGCCGCCCTCGACGGGGAAGGTCACGCCGTAAACCTCGACACGGAAAAAGCCGCCGGCAGGCGCCGTCTCGCCAAAGTCAATCTTGAGCGTCTGGCCATCAGCCTTGCACGTGGGTTTCATGGGCGTACGATCCATGAGGTCCTCGCCCGAGAGCATCGTCAATCGCGTGTCATCAGTACCAAACGTCGTGCCGTCGACAAACGTCAAAGAAAGACCGCTCAGCTCCTCGTCGGCATCGGCCTGAACTTCCCAAGTGATGCGCGTCTCGGTGCCGCCGACCACATCGCTGCCCGAACCGGTGTTGGGTCGGGCGGTAATCTTTGCGGTCTCAAGCGCCTGGGCGGTCGTGGGCACGCAGGCCCCCGCGCATACCAGGGCGAGCGCCACAGCCAGGGCACAGGCCAGCTTTTGGAGCATCGAGGGCAGTGGAAAACGCTGCTCCGCGGCCCCTTTGTTCAGTCGAGACAAGGTGGCTCCTATCGTAGAAGTTGCCGGCAAAACGAGACGGAAACGCTCTCCGTCAAGAGAAGCGCAAAGGCCCTTTCCGCCAAAACGAAAAGGGCCCGCGCGCAATCAAGTAGTTATTTTACTTGATATTGTACTTAGCCATGAGGGCGTCGACGGTACCGTCGTCGGTCAGGTCCTTGATGGCCTGGTTGATGTCGTCCTTGAGCTTGGTGTTGCCCTGGTTGATGGCGATGGCGTACTCCTCGCCGGTGCTGATCTGCTTGATGGTCTGGCAGGTGTTGAACTGCTCGGCGGTCAGCTGGCTGGCAACGGAGCGGTTGGTGACTACGGCGTCGCCCTTATCGGACTGCAGGGCACTGAAGCACTCGGTGGCGTCCTTGTAGGGGACGATCTTGGCCTTGGGGAAGTTCTCCTGGGCAAAGGCCTCGGCGGTCGAGCCAGACTGGACGATGATGGTAGCGTCGGCGTTGTTGAGCTTCTCGCTGTAGTTGTCGGCCGTGATGTCGGTGTTATCGACCTTGGTCACGATAGCCTGATCGTCCATGTAGTAGGAATCAGAGAAAGTGACTTCCTTCTCACGCTCGGGCGTGTCGGTGATAGCCGCGATGGAAACGTCATACTTGGCGCCCGAAGCGACGCCCGGAACCAGCGTGTCAAAGTCATTGTTGACATACTCGACATCCAGGCCCAGCTTGTCGCCGATAGCCTTGATGAGCTCAAGGTCAAAGCCCTGATAATCGCCGTTGTCATCTTTGTACTCAAACGGAGCGTACTCGGCAGAGGTGCCGACGGTCAGCGTGCCGTCCTTGACGAGCGCGTACTCCTTGGAGCCGTCGACCTTCTCGACCTTAGCGTCGTCAGAGCTGCTGGAACCGGCATCAGAACCAGAGGTGGCGTTGGACGAACCGCAGCCCGTCAGAGCAAGGGCGAGCGCCATAGCACCCGTGGCGGCAAATGCGCCAAGCTTCTTCAGCTTCATAATGAGTCTCCTTCCGGTGACCTCGTTTGATTCAGAGGTCTGCAAAAACTGTTGGCTATTATGCACCCGGAATTACGAATCTGCAATGAGAAAACTGATTGAAACAAACCCATAACGTGAATGGAATACTCTACTTTGTGACAGTCATTACTGCTGCAATGACCTTAATAGTCTAATTTCAGCTGCATAACCTGCAAGTTCATTCGGAGTCTCCAAAATAAACGGCAGCGAACACAAATGGCCATTCGATACAATATTCCGCATAACCTGCATACCGCCACCAAATTCCTCGCTGCCAAGGTATCCCTTGCCGATGCACTCGTGACGATCTTTATGGGCGCCACAAGGGTTCTTCGAATCGTTGATGTGTACGGCATGCAAGCGATCGATACCCACCACGCGGTCGAACTCGTCGAGCACGCCGTCCAGATCATGGATGATGTCGTAGCCGGCATCGCTCACATGGCAGGTATCCAAACAAACGCCCAGCTTATCGGACAGCTCTGGGCACTTGGCGGCAACGCCCTCGATAATGCACGCCAGTTCCTCAAAGCTGCGGCCCACCTCGGTACCCTTGCCGGCCATGGTCTCGAGCAGCACCGTCGTCTGCTGTCCCTCAAACATCACCTGGCACAGCGTATCAACAATCATCTGAATGCCGACGTCTGCCCCCTGACCCACATGCGCACCGGGATGAAAATTGTAGTAGTTGCCGGGCAGTGCTTCCATGCGCTGCAGATCCTCGGCCATGGCCTCCAGGGCAAACTCGCGCGCTCGCTCCTTAGCGGAGCAGGGGTTATAGGTATACGGGGCATGCGCCACCAGCGGTCCAAAGTCGTTTTGCGCCATAAGCTCGCGCAGAGCCGCCACGTCATCCATGTCAAGATCTTTTGCCTTGCCACCGCGCGGGTTGCGCGTAAAGAACGCAAAGGTATTGGCGCCAATGGACAGCGCCGTCTCCCCCATCGCCCGATAGCCCTTCGTCGTCGAAAGATGACACCCGATCGTCAGCATCTCCAGCTCCCTCCTCATCAGTTGCGGTGAAATACGGTCTATTGGTGCCTTATTTTGGCGCAAACAGACCGTATTCCACCGCAAGTTATAAAAGGGGCATCAGGGACAAAGGCCTCCAGGCATTCCAAGCGCTGGTGCCATGCCCCCACGCCCTAAAGTTTCAAACGAATCGCATCGATGATGTGCGCGCAGCGCTGCGTGGCGGCAAGGGGCATGACGGGACTCTCGAGTTTCCCCGCCTGAATGAGCTGCGTCGCATGCTGGATTTCGCCGTAGAAATCATCGATCTCAAACGGGGCATTTATTTCTAGCGTTCGACCGTCGGAATACTTCACATGGGCGAGCTCGGGGCGATGGAGACGCTCGATTTCCAACAAGCCTCGCTCACAGGCAATCGTTAAGCGGCTTTCATATGTTGCTTTGCCGTCGCACACCATATGAATGGGTATACCGCCGACGCTCATACGGATCTCGTCGGCCCAATCGACGCGGCCGCCCGATACGTCACGCCAGCGAACTTCACGGGACGAAACCTCGCAAGCGCCCGCGAGCAAATCCTCAAACCAACCGACTGCATAGCAGCCCATGTCATATAGGCAGCCGCCCTGCAACGGATCAAGCAGATAGCCCGAAGGAGACTCGCCGTAATCAAGCTTTTGCACGCTTTCAATCGAGACAATTCGGCCAAGCTCACCCGACGCAAGCAAGTCCTTCACGCGAGTGCGCATCGGGCAAAACCGATTCTTCATCGCCTCCATAAACAGCACGCCGCGCTCACAAGAGGTGGAGGCAATCGAGAGAGCCTCTTCCTCACTCAAAACGGCCGGCTTTTCGCACAGCACGGCCTTTCCGGCGCGCAGCGCGCAACAGGCCCAACGCGTATGCATGCCATGCGGAAGAGCCAAGTAGATTGCGTCGACATCGGGGTCGGCAATCAGCGCATCATAAGCCGCATCGCCGTTATCGTCGACCGAGGCATGGCCATGCGCAGCATCGATCGAAAACGCTCGACAAAATTCCTCGACATGTGCAGGAGTGCGGCCGGCCGCAGCCACCAGCCGTGCCCCGTCGACCTTCTTGAGCGACGATGCAAATCGATGAGAAATGTGCCCAGCGCCCAAAATGCCCCAACGAACCTCACGCAAATCATCACATGAATCCCGATGGCCCACGACAGCCCCCTTCAGTTGCGGTGAAATAGTTCCTGTTGATGCCTTATTCTGCCGCAAACAGGAACTATTCCACCGCAAGTTATAAAAGGGTCATGAGGAGCGCGTTTTGCCGAAGGCCTTAAGCACCGCCGTCACGGGACCAGGCTGGAAACGTCGGCGCACATCGTCGAGACGCTCGGGAATATCGATGTGCTGCGGGCAGTGCCGCGCGCATTTGCCGCATTTGACGCAATTGCTCACCAACTTGGGCTCGCTTGTGCGCACCGCGCTCGCCGTAAAGTATTGCGAGATGCCCGTAAACCAGCTATGTGCATAGCTCGCGTTGTAGGCGGCAAAGCAGCCAGGAATATTGATGCCCTTGGGACACGGCATACAGTAACCGCAACCCGTGCAGGGCACACGATTCGATTTCTCAAACTCTTCCAGCACATGCGCGATGGTATCGAGCTGGCCTGTTGACATCGAGTCCGGCAGCGCGTGATCTGCCAGCGCCGCGTTCTCATCCACCTGCGCGGTATCGGTCATGCCCGAAAGCAGCATCGTCACCTGTGGATGGTTCCACACCCACGAAAGCCCCCATGCGGCAGGCGTATGCAAATGTGGGTCGTGCGCCTCATCGAGCACGGCGCGAGCCCGCGGCGGCAGCTTGCCCGCCAGTCGTCCGCCCAACAGCGGCTCCATCACAAACACCGCGAGCCCGCGCTCGGCAGCGGCCAAGAGCCCCGCCGTTCCCGCCTGGTAGCGCTCGCCGGCATAGTTGTACTGGATCTGGCAAAAATCCCAGTCATACGCATCGAGCATCGTGAGGAAGTCCGCCGCGCTGCCGTGGTACGAAAAGCCGATCTGGCGGATACGCCCCGCAGCCTTTTGGCGCGCAATCCAGTCCTCGATGCCCAGTGCCACCAAGCGCTCCCACTGGGCGGGCGAGGTAATGTTGTGCATAAGGTAATAGTCGATATGGTCGGTCTGCAGGCGGCGCAGTTGCTCGTCGAAGAACCGGTCGAAATCCTCCGCGCACTTGCACGAAGCATGCGGCAACTTAGTCGCCAGCAACACCCGGTCACGCAGCCCCAAGCGCTCAAGCGAGGCGCCCACGCACGCCTCGTTACCGGGATAGAGATACGCGGTGTCCAGATAATTAATCCCCTGCTCCACCGCACGGGAAATGATGGCGTCGGCTGCCTTCGCATCCGGGCGTCCCGGCGCACCGGGAAACCTCATGCAGCCCAGCCCCAACGCCGAGATACGGTTGCCGCTTTTGGGGTCAACGCGATATTGCACGGCCCCTCCCCTCCCATCGAAGCCCTGACAAGGCAAAACAAACCCGTCACGTCATCGAAACACATCGGAATCGCAATTGAGAACGTATCGTAACGCAGCAGAAATCAAGCCGTCACGGCACCGCTTTAACATCAGCAAAAAGCCCGATGAAAGAAGCCAACCATGCCCGCGCGTGAGGACGCCTACCCCCACCCCGGCGAGCAATACATCCTCTCGGTCGACCGCTATCAGATCGAGGTCATGGACCATCTGGACGAGCTTCCCGCCACAGGCGCCGTCATCTTCTGCACCTTCCCTAAGGTCCGTGATGGTGTTGGATATCCTGCACGCGTTTTTGCCATCTGCCCCGCGGCATAAGTTCCCATGCGTTTGTTCTTCTAAATTCCGCCTCCGGTGCACGCTACATGCTCCAGCGGCATACAATCCACCAGGCGCCCCGCACGCGGGCGCCTTTTTGTGAGGAGATGATTCACATGCAGATCAACAAGGTCGCCTTTATCGGCAAGGGCGGCGTCGGCCTGCTCTACGGCAGCATGATTGCCAAGGCCCTCGGCAATGACGCCGTCGAATACGTTATGGATGACGCCCGTTTTGAGCGTCACGCGGGCGATGCGCTCACCGTCAACGGAAAGCCTTGCGATCTCACGTCCGTCCGCGCCAGCGAGGCGACGCCCGCCGATCTGGTCATCCTGACAGTCAAGACCACCGGTCTCGACCAAGCACTCGAGACTATGGAGCGTGTCGTGGGACCCAACACGCTCATCGCCTCGCTGTGCAACGGCATTACGAGCGAGCAAAAGATTGCCGAACGCTTTGGCTGGGAGCATACCGTTCTTGGTATCTGCCAGGGCATGGACGCCGTGTTCCTCAACGGCGCGCTCACCTTTACCAATGCGGGCGAAATCCGCTTTGGCGCAGCCGCCGGCACCGACCCCGCGACCGTCGCCGCTATCGACGAGCTCTACACGCGCTGCGGCATCGCCCATACCGTCGAGAGCAACATTGCGCACCGCATGTGGGCCAAACTCATGCTCAACGACGGCATCAACCAGACCTGTATGGCCTACGGCGGGACCTACGGAAGCGCCACGGAGCCGGGCTCCGAGCAGCGTCGCTGCTTTGTTTCCGCCATGCGCGAAACGCTTGCGGTCGCCAACGCCGAGGGCGTTGAGCTGACCGAGGCAGACCTGACGCAAATGGTGCACCTCATCGAGGGAATCGACCCCGCCGGTATGCCCTCGATGGCTCAAGACCGCATCGCAAGGCGCAAAACCGAGGTTGATGAGTTCGCGGGCACCATCTGCCGCCTGGCCGCCAAACACGATATCCAAGTGCCGCAAAACGATTGGCTCTACCAGAGGATTCGCGAAATAGAAAGCAGCTGGTAGTACTCGGCATACTGCAGCCAACAGATCCAATGGCAAAGCCGCCGCAAGGGGCACTCCCCTCGCGACGGCTTCCTTTTTCATCTTTGGCCAAAAATCAGCTTCACAACGGTTAGAGCTGCGACTCCGACGCCCGGTCCTCATCGTCGCGACAAAGGACTACACCCGCACTTCCCAGCAGCGCGGCCGCGATCAACACGCCAACCACGATAGAGGCAGCCCCACAAGACCCCTGCATACCCGCGACGAGCGCGGCCGTAGGACCAAGGCAACCAAGCGTCAATGCAACGGCGGCAACGGCGATATCTCGAGCGTTCACAAGACCACTTCCTCCACGAGAAAGACCTTATTTCTCATGAACTAGTGTGCCCCGCGCCCATATGCGCGGCGTACTGCCACGGTAAGCGCTCTGTTAACTCAAGCACGCACAAAAAAACGGACGCCCCTACGTTGTGCCCAAAGGCTCAGTAAAGACGCCCGCCCGTCATCTCCTATTGGCTTATGGCAGATTACCAACCGGTATAGTAGTCGGTGGTTCCGGCAGCGCAGCCGGAGTCATAGACCTTGCACTCACCCTTTGATCCGGTAAACGTGGAGCCTTGGGCCTTATCGCCCGCGGCAACGACGTAGTAACCATCGGAATCGCGCCAAAAGCCCTCGGAATCCTGTGTCCATTCGCCCGTGCGGTGGTGATACAACACGTTGCTGCTGTAATAAGTCTCGCGGCGGCCGTTATAGTTATTGACGCCGCTCGAGCGCGTCAGGCCCGAGCCGTTCGCGTAATACGCAGCAGACGCGTAAGACGAGCCGGAGCCGGCGTTGTAATACGAAGTCTGAACGGCCTCAGCGGCCTCGGCTTCGGCTGCGGCAGCCTCGAGCGCCTCGCGCTTGGCATCCTCAAGCGCAGTGCGCAGCTCATCGAGCTCGGTCGACTTGGCGTCGACCTCCCCCATCGTCAACAGGCTACCCGCACCGTCGATGCAACCCTGCAACACAGAGCGCTCGTCATCGGTAGCATAGTCGCCATACATATTCATAATGATCTGAGCGCGCATCTCAAGGGAATCGCACTTGGCCTCCATCGAGGCGTTCCACTCCTGCATAGAGCCATAACCGTCGCCGCGGTAGTCGACAGGCTGCACCAGAGTCGCCTCGGACGGCGTAGATCCGACCGTATCGGATAGTGTTACCGCGTGGGCATCAGTTGCACCGGCGCCCGCCAAAAGTGCCACGGTCAGAGCGGCGGAAAGGGCGGCGGCTTTCGGTTTTCGTGAATCGATCCTCATGTAGCTAGAAACCTCCGTAGTGCGTTTTTGCTGCGTTTGAGCTGCGTGTGATTCGATCGCGCTGCATAGTACCCCGAGCAAATCGCGACCTGCGGTTTTACTCAAAAGGCGCACGTCAATTGCGTAAAACTCACATCCTCTTAACAGGAGTTTTCCACATCTCGATTGCATAAAGCGTGTCAAAAACCCTGTTTTTGCGCCCTCTCTATGCAAAAAAGACGCCTGTGCAACCATTGTTCGCACAGGCGCCTTGAGCAGGCATTTTATGCAGTTATACCTATCGAGTCGCAAGGGGTCCTTGCACAAGTCGCCTTACTCGTCCAGCGCGGCGAAGGCCTGCTTCAGATCCCAAATGATATCCTCGGCATTCTCGGTACCGATGGAAAGACGGATCGTGGAGGACGTGATGTTCTGCTCGGCGAGCTCCTCGGCAGAGAGCTGAGAGTGCGTGGTGGTAGCCGGGTGCACGACGAGCGACTTGACGTCGGCCACGTTGGCGAGCAGCGAGAACACCTGCAGATGATCAATGAACTTCCAGGCGGCCTCCTGGCCACCCTTAATCTCAAAGGTAAAGATCGAGGCACCGCCGTTGGGGAAATACTGCTTGTAGAGCTCATGGTCGGGGTGCTCGGGCAAGCTCGGGTGGTTCACCTTGGCAACGTGGCTGTCGCCGGCAAGGAACTCAACGACCTTCTTGGTGTTCTCGACATGACGGTCAACGCGCAGCGACAGGGTCTCGGTGCCCTGGAGCAGAATCCAGGCGTTGAACGGGCTGATGCAGGCGCCCTCGTCACGCAGCAAGATAGCGCGGACATAGGTCGCGAAGGCGGCGGGACCGGCAGCCTCGGCAAACGAAACGCCGTGGTAGGAGGGGTTGGGCTCAGCGATCTGGGCGTACTTTCCGCTCGCCTTCCAGTCAAAGTTGCCGCCATCGACAATCACACCGCCCAGCGAGGTACCGTGGCCGCCGATGAACTTGGTTGCGGAGTGGACGACGATGTTGGCACCATGCTCCAGCGGACGGAACAGATACGGGGTACCGAAGGTGTTGTCGACGACAACCGGCAGACCGTGCTTCTTGGCGATCTCGGAGATGGCGTCGATGTTGGGGATGTCGGAGTTGGGGTTGCCGAGCGTCTCGAGATAGATGACCGTGGTGTTGTCCTTGATGGCCCCCTCGACCTCTTCCAGGTTATGAGCGTCGACAAACGTGGTCTCGACGCCAAACTGGGAGAGCGTATGCTCCATCAGGTTGTAGGAGCCACCGTAGATGGTCTTCTGAGCCACCACGTGGTCACCGGCCTGGGCAAGAGCCTGCAGGGTATAGGTGATGGCAGCAGCACCGGAGGCGACGGCGAGACCTGCCACGCCACCCTCGAGTGCGGCGATACGGTCCTCGAAGACGCCCTGGGTGGAGTTGGTCAGACGGCCGTAGATGTTACCGGCATCGGCAAGACCAAAGCGGTCGGCGGCGTGCTGGGAGTTGCGGAACACATAGCTCGTGGTCTGGTAGATAGGCACGGCGCGGGAGTCGGATGCGGGATCGGCGCTCTCCTGGCCAACGTGAAGCTGCAGGGTATCGAAACCAAAGGTGTGCTCGGGGTTGTTGATGAACTGGCTCATGATGATCTCCTTGATCGAACAAAAGTAAATAAATAAGAGAGAAGTAAGTCGCTGTCTCCTGATCACGCCGACGGGCGCAAACAGGAGCCCGGCATTCGTCTTAGTAAGCAATTCATATGTGGGTCTCCTTTCGCATCCCGGTTCCGTGGTCGGCTTAATTACCTACCGCCTTTGTGTGTTTTGAATAGTACGAGCATTGTTTCGCTCGGTCAATCACTTAAAAGCGCTAACCTGTTATCGGTTTTTTAGATAGCTATCGAAAGGACGGGCGCCAATGACCCTCCAGCAGCTTCGTTTCCTGATCGCCGTGGCAGAGTCCGGCTCAATCAACGCCGCAGCTCAGCGCCTCTATACCGCTCAGTCCAACATCTCAAACGCCGTCAAAAGCCTGGAACAGGAGCTCCATATCGAAATCTTTACGCGCTCCAGCCGCGGTGTTGCACTCACCAACGACGGCACCGAGCTTTTGGGTTATGCGCGCCAGGTCGTAGAGCAGGCCGACATGCTCGAGGCCCGCTACGAGGACGGCGGCACGCCCCAGGCGCGCCTCGCCATCTCGGCCCAGCATTACGCCTTTTCGGTCGAGGCCTTCGTCAACGTCGTCGAGCGCTGCCGGGACGACAAGTTCGAGTTCATCATGCGCGAGACCACCACGTCGCAGATCATCGATGACGTCCGCGCGTTTCGCAGCGACATCGGCATCCTGTATCTGGACGACTTTAACAATCGTGTCCTACAGAAAGCCTTTACCGATGCCCGAGCAAGCTTCCATCACCTCTTTGATGCAAAGGTCCACGTGTTCGTAAGTGAGCGCCACCCGCTTGCCCGCCGCCCGCAGCTGTCCCTTGCCGACCTTACGCCCTATACGCGCTACAGCTTTGAGCAGGGAACCTCAAACTCCTTCTATTACGCCGAGGAGCCGTTTAGCTACATCCCCTGCGATCGCAACATTCGAGTCTCTGACCGCGGCACGCTCACCAACCTGCTGATCACCTCGAACGGCTACACGCTCTCCACCGGCGTGCTCTCAAACGAAATGCAATGGGGCATGGCATCGATTCCGCTGGCAGATGCCCCGACGATGCACGTAGGCTATATCATGCACGATGAACGCAAGCCCTCTCCCCTGTTGCAGCAATACCTCGACGAGCTCGACCGCATCATCCAAGAAAACCAGCCATCAGAGGACGGGGTAGAAATCGTAGATTGCTAGCCCCCGGCGGGCATGGCGCTACAATGGTCACTCACATGAAACGTACCCAACGAAAGGAAGCCCGTGAAGGTCATCATCTATACCGACGGCTCGGCCCGATCAAATCCGGGACGCGGCGGCTACGGCGCCGTACTTAAATACACCAACCCCGCCGGCAAGACCTTCACCTCCGAGCTTTCACGCGGCTACGCCAAGACTACCAACAACCGCATGGAACTCATGGCGGTCATCGTGGCGCTCGAGGCGCTCAACCGCCCCTGCGAGGTCGAGGTCCATTCCGATTCGCAGTACGTCGTCAACGCTTTCAATAAACACTGGATCGACGGCTGGAAAAAGCGCGGGTGGAAAACTGCCAACAAGCAGCCCGTTAAGAATCGCGACCTGTGGGAGCGCCTGCTTGCCGCCAAAAGCAAGCATAAGGTGGAGTTCATCTGGGTTAAGGGTCACGCCGGACACGAGCTCAACGAGCGCTGCGATGAGCTCGCCACCACGGCGGCCGACGGCAGCAGCCTCGATATCGACACCGGCTTTAACGAGAGCGACCTGTAATAGCGTTTTCGCGCAGCTTTATATCCCCACGCGCTACACTCATCCTGTAGACCAAACAACGCAAGGGGGACGTATGCTGCGCATCGCGACCATCGGCACATCCATGATCACCGACGACTTTATCCAAGTCGTCAACGCCAACGACCAAGCCGCGTTTGTGGGCACGCTTTCACGCGACGCCAATCGCGGTACTGCCTTTACCGCCGAGCGCGGTGGCGAGCGAAACTTTACGTCACTCGATGAGCTTGCGGCAGCCGTCGACGTCGACGCCGTCTATATCGGCAGCCCTAACGCACTTCACTACGAGCAGGCCCTTGCCTGCATCGCCGGTGGCAAGCACGTCATCGTCGAGAAACCCTTCTGCGCCACCGAAGCGCAGGCGCTGGAAGTCTTCCGCGCTGCCGAGGCAGCAGGTGTCGTGGCCCTCGAGGCCATGCGTCCCCTCCACGATCCCGCCTTCCACGCCATCGAGGACGCCCTGGGCGAGATCGCCCCCATCCGCCGCGCCTCATTGCGCTTTGGCAAGTATTCCTCGCGCTACAACGAGATTCTCGCGGGACGCGCCACCAATATCTTCGACTGCAATATGGCATCGGGTTCCCTCATGGACATTGGCGTCTACGCCGTCGAGCCCATGGTCGAGATTTTCGGCATGCCCTCCGGCCTTACGAGCATGACTACTCTGCTCGACCCCACCACGCGACAGCTCACGCACGGCCCCATCGACGGCTGCGGTTCCATCCTCGCCAGCTATGGCGGAGGCCGCATCTCCGTCGAGCTCGCGCACTCCAAAATTACGAATGACCTGCTGCCCTCGCAGATCGAAGGCGAGCGTGGCACTATCCAGATCGACCATCTGTCCACGCCCCGCAACGTCCGCATCGACTATCGCGGCGATGTCGTACGCGGCTCAGCGACCGAGGCACCGCGCGAACAGGGCGACAACGGCCGCGTGCTCGACCTGCCCAAATCGAGCAACACTATGGAATACGAACTCACAGACTTTATCACCGCCATCGGCGGCATCGATAACGTTAAGGAAGAGATTTGGGAGACCCCGGCGGGACGCCACGAGCTTGGCCACTACCGCGATGTCACGCTCGTCTCACTGCGCATCATGGATGCCGTGCGCCAGCAGGCCGGCATTACCTTCCCGGCCGACGCAGGCAAGCAGGCATAGCGATGGGCCTCTTCGATACGTTCTTCTCCAGCGTCACCGGCGGCAGTCGAGAGCCTCAAAAACCATCAAACGTCGAGCTCGAGCTGCGCCGCAGGCTTACCGTGCTCGCAAGCGACGAGGCCACTCAAGACGCTCCCCTGCGCTATTTCCTGCACTGGACGGGGCAAGTCCAAGGCGTTGGTTTTCGCTTTACCAACACCAACCTCGCGCAGGCACGCGCACTCACCGGCTGGGTGCGTAACATGGAAGACGGCTCAGTCGAGATGGAGATACAGGGAGCTCCGGCAAACGTCCTATCTCATCTCGAGGCGCTTCATGCCTCCTACGAGCGCATGGGAACGCGTTTTCGCCTCGTAGACGCCCAGGCCCGAGCCCCACTTGCCAATGAAGACGGTTTCAGTCCTCATTATTAGTATTGTGTGCTAAATACGGTATCATTTACCTACGACCGTTAATAGAAAAGAGGCGAGGCGCATGGCGGTGCAAAGAAGGAATACCAGGCAGCGAAAGCTGGTTCTTGACGCCGTGCGCCAAAGCTATAACCATCCCACCGCCGACGAAATCTACAACGTCGTGCGCGCGCAGGATGACAAAATCAGCCGCGGTACGGTCTACCGCAATCTCAATCTCTTGGCCGACGCAGGCGAAATCCTCTCCATCAAGACGCCGGGCGGCAGCCGCTTCGATCGCACGATCGAGCCGCATGCGCATATCATCTGCACCTCGTGCAGCCGCGTCATCGACGTACCGCTCCCCTTCGATGCCCAGCTCGACGCCAAGGCGTCCGAGCAAATCGGCTGGCACGTCACGTCGCACTACACCATCTTCGAGGGTCTCTGCCCCGACTGTCGGTAGATTTCTAGGCATGTCCCAAATGTCTACTCAGCAAGTAGACGACGCAGCTCTTCTTCGACCGTGCGCACGTAACGGACGCGGTCGTTGATGCCACGTATAGAGGGATTGCAGCTCTCCATCAGATAGGGATGGCCCACGACGTTAAGCATGTCGCGATCGTTCTCATTGTCGCCAAACGCCATCATCTCATCGGGCGAAATCCCCAGGGCACGACCGTAATCGGCAAGCGCGGAGCCCTTGCCCGAACCGAAACCGATAAAGTCCGTCCACTCGGTTCCCGACGTCATCACGTCGACACGGTCGCTAAAGAGGCGCTCGAAATACTCCAGGGCCGCCGGCTGATCCACCTCGGGCGTCTGGAAGGCAATCTTAATGACGTCCTCGTCGATGTCCTCGGGGCGGTCGACCACCGCCACATCGCAGTGGACCTCATAGCGCAAATGGTCGACGAACGCATCGTTGCCGCTCATGGTGTAGAGGTGCCCCTCACACGAAAGGGTCACGTCGGCATGGGGGTAGGCAACCACGGCATTCGCAATGTCCATAGCAAGGCTACGCTCCATGGAGCGCTTGACCACGGCACGCCCCTCGCTCATCACCAGAGCTCCGTTTTCGCATACATAGGCGAGCTCATCGGCCACCGGGGCAAACAGGTAGCGCAAGCTCGCATATTGACGGCCGCTCGCCGGCATAAACACGATACCGCGACGATGCAGTTCATCGATGAGTTCAAAGGCCTCGGAACGCGGCTCGCGCTCCCCCGGATGCAACAACGTGCCGTCCAAATCGCATGCAATCAGCTTGATTCCTTCAAGACCCATATGCTTTCCCCCACAGCATCTCATCAACAGAAAGACGGACTTTGAATAGTTGCCTCTCAAAGTCCGTCTTACTTATACGCACGTTAACCGCGCGCCTTCTTTACGATCGTAAAGTCTGGAGCCATACTCACAACGGCATCCGCCGCACTCGACGCAAAGCGCCGGTCCGAATCGAGTTCACGGGTAACCGTCGAGAGCCGAACGCCCTCGACGCCCCGGAGCATGCGGCCCAAAACAGGCTGCACCGGCGTATACATGCGCACGGTATGCTCGTCCGAATCGCCTCGGAAAAGCGGCGCGTGCATATTGCCGATCTCCCAGCACGCATGCGCGAGCGCAATCGGGTCCATGCGGTCAACTTCGACCAAATAAACCTCGGCGCTGCGCAGGCGCACGACAACCGCCACGGGCACCATGCCCGAACGGTCGATGGCGAGCACGTCGCCGTCGGCAAGACGGCTGCCGTCGGCAGTATCCAGCCGAACATCGACCGTACGCCCCAGCTCCGTCACGCCCACAAACGCACACACATCAGCCTGGTCCCAATCGAGCAGTAGCCCGTCAACTTCAAAGACGCCGCCCAACTTCCGGCGAAGCAGAAGTTCATAGGACGGATCGTTGAGATTTCCCAAGCATGTCGTCGAAACCAAGCGTTCAGGCATACTCTAGCCCTCGACCTCGACGAGCTCGATATCAAAGTTGAGATCCTTGCCGGCCAGCTCGTGGTTGGCATCGAGCGTCACGGCCTCGGGCGTCACGTCAATGACGACGGCGGGGACGGGCATACCGCTCGGCGTGGACAGGAAGAGCTTCATGCCCTTCTCGATCTGCTCGATGTTGGGAACCTGCTCGGCCGGGAAGGTCAGAACCATCTCGGGATTGTGCTCGCCGTAGGCATCGGCAGCAGGAATGTGCACGGTCTTCTTCTCGCCCACCTGCATGTCGACAACAGCGGCGTCGAAGCCCTTGATCATCTGGCCGGCGCCACAGGTGAACTCCAGCGGCTCGCCGCGATCGTAGGAGCTATCGAACTGCGTGCCGTCGTCGAGCGTGCCGCGATAATGAGTCTTGACCTTCTTGCCCTGGTTGGACATGGAAACCTCCGTGATAAGGGCGGCGCACAACGTGGGCCGCCATGAACATATGGCGCTAACTATACCCTAGTCATACAATTCAAAGACAGTTTGCAAAGAAACGCTGCAACCGGAGGAACCATGGCATATCCCGTATTTGACCTACACTGCGACACCGCTGACCGCATCGGCTGGGCCACGCTCGATCTCGACCTGCGCTTTACCGCCGGCACCGACGGTTATTTCCCCGGCGACGAAACGCATCCGCAAGATTTCGACCTCATCGAGGGCAACGCCTGTGCCATCTCGCTCGCAAAGATCGGCAACACGCCGTGGGCACAGTGCTTCGCCACGTTTGTCCCCGACGAGATTCCCACCGCCCACGCCGCGCGCTTCCAGGCACAGATCATGGCGCACATGAGCGGCCAGGCCATGCTCAACCACGACCGCATGGTCAACGTACGCAGCGCCGCAGACATTCGTCCCGCGCTCAAGGACGGCAAGGTCACCTGCATCCACACCATCGAAAACGCCACGTTCTTTGCCGAGGATCCCGCGCTGATCGAGGTGCTCAAGAGCCTGGGCGTACTCATGTCATCACTCAGCTGGAACGCGCAGGGACCGCTCGCGAGCGGACACGATACCCACGCCGGCCTCACCGCCGCCGGCATCGAGGCACTTACGCAAATGGAGCACGCCGGCATGGTACTCGATGTCTCCCACCTCAACGACGAGTGCTTTGACGAGGTTGTCACCCACGCCACGCGCCCCTTCGTCGCCAGCCACTCCAACTCCCGTGCAGTTTGCGGCGCTAAGCGCAACCTCACCGACGACCAGTTCCGCACCATTCGCGACATGGGCGGCATCGTCGGCCTCAACTACTGCAGCGAGTTCCTCTCTAACGAAGCGACCAAAGAGACCGCCGCGGACGTCACCTTCGACCAGCTGGCGGCACATATCGAGCACTGGCTCGACCTGGGCGGCGAGGACGTCATCGCGCTCGGCGGCGACTGGGACGGTGCCACGGTGCCCGCCTTCCTCTCCGATGCCAGCAAGATGCCCGAGTTCCAGAACATGCTCTCCAAGCACTTTGGCAAGACCGTGATGCAGAAGCTCTGCAGCGATAATGCCCTTGCCTTCTTTGAGCGTTATTAATTTCACATCCCCTGAGCGGGCCGGCATGCCGAACGGTCGACATGCCGGCCCGCCCCCAATCTGAAGGACCGCTTTTGACGCAGCAGTTTACGATTTCCGTATTCCGACCGGATGGGACGCCCATCCCCGTCGTCGTTACCAAAAAGCGCGTCAAGAACTTCAACCTACGCGTCACATCGAGCGGTGAGGTCCACGCCAGCGCACCGCTCGGCGCCAGCCGCGAGCGTATCGAAGCGTTTGTGAAGCGCAACAGCGCCTGGATTATCAGCCGACTTGCCCAGCGCGAGCAACGTCAGGCAACGGCGCGAGAGCCGCTCAGCCCCTCGTCCATCATTGCACTTTGGGGCAAGCCCATAACGGTACAAGATGCGCTCGACCACAACTTTGCATCACCCGCACCGCGCCCCAAGCAGGCCACCTTCGCAAGTTTTATGGGTACCGACGAGCCAGACGAACGTCCGCAGGCCAAGTGGAACGCGACCCTCGACGGCTTAACGCCCAGTGAGATCCAAGCCCATATTGACCAGCTCTATACGTCCGAGGTCACATCGGCACTGCGCGATATTGTGCACGCATACGAAATCGCAATGGGTGTCGACGTTTCCCGCGTTTCCGTGCGCAGCATGAAAACGCGCTGGGGATCATGCACGCCCAAAACCGGCGCCATTCGCATCGCACGAGAACTTGCCGCCTACCCCGTCGAGTGCCTTGACATGGTTGTCGCCCACGAGCTCGTCCACCTGCTCGAGCCGAGCCACAACCAGCGGTTCCACGTCCTGCTCGACACATACTGCCCCAACAATAGAGCACTGTCTCAGCGACTCAAGCAGCCACCCATAGAGACGTATTAGAACCGGTTAGCGCACGCGCTCGATCTCGACACCGCAGCTTGCCAGGGGAAGACCGACGGGCGCCCAAGGCTTATCGAGCTTAACGTGCACGCCAAGCAGCAGGGGGTAACGACGTAGCAGCATCTGGGCCACACCCTCGGCTGCAGCCTCGATGAGCTTAAACGTATGCTCGCGCAGATAGCCATCGACATCGTGGCATACCGAGCCGTAGTCAATCGAGGCGTCCAGGTTATCGTGCTCCCCCGCTGCACGCAGGTCGGCATAGAGCACCAGGGACACGATGAACTTCTGGCCCAGGGCGTTCTCCTCGGGATACACGCCGTGGTTGGCAAAGACCTCGAGACCGTCGATAGTAATGCGGTCGGCATGGCGCAGGTCGTCATAGCTCACATGGGGCACCGCCGTTGCAGCGGAAATTTCACCCCTGCCACGACGGGCGAGCTCGGCACCCTCGGTCTTGGTTGCATTCTCGGGTAGCTTTTTGTTAGTCATCGCGATCGTCTCCTTCGTTCAGAACCCCGACCGCGCATACCGACTACACGCGAATCGATAGGTTCTTTTTATCATCGCTCCAGTTGCAGGCATTGCGCGCAGGGCATGCAAAGCAGGCGCGCGACGCTTTGTCGGCTGCATAAAGCAGACGCTCAAGCGGCTGGCTGTTCACGCGTAGCTTTCGATGGCCCAGGATGGCCGTCTTAATGGCTGCGACATCTGCCGGCTCGAACGCCACGTCTTCGGGCATGCCGCCGAGAATCGCATCAGCGACGCGTTCGCTTGCAACATCATGGGATATACCCGATTCATACTGTTCATCTTTGCCGATATCGTGAAGAAGTGCCGTGGCATAGATGACCTCTCGATCAAATCCGAGCTGCTCCTCAAGATTCTTGATCCACATAATGCGAGCGACATCGAGAAGATGGTCAATACCGTGGCGGCAGAAGATGCGCCCCGATTCCAACTGTGCAATGTTGCCCAGGTGCCGACGGAACAGCCCGTTGGCACAAATGTAATCAATGCGAGGCATGGCACCAAAGGGGGCCAGGCCCGAAGCCATAAAGCCGCGACGCGACGTCCCCTCATCGGTCTTCGATGTAAAGTCGTTGACGACTCTCATGGTTAGCGGCCCAGCATCCTAAAGAAACGCTCCTCGAGCGCGGGATCGGTCTCAAAGACGCCGCGGCGAGCGAGTGTCACGGTCTTGGTGCCAGGCTTTTGCACGCCGCGCATGGTCATGCACATATGCTCGGCTTCCATGAGCACAATCGCTCCCTGGGGAGCGAGATAATCCATGAGAGCGTCGGCAACCTGCGCACACAGCTGCTCCTGCAGCTGCAGACGGCGGGCATAAACCTCGACCGTGCGGGCGAGCTTGGAAAGCCCAGCCACCCGACCGTTAGGAATATAGCCAATGGCGACCTTGCCATAAAACGGCAGCAGATGGTGCTCGCACAGCGAGTAGAACGTGATGTCGCGCTCGATAACCAAATCGTTCGAAGCGACGGCAAAGGTTTTGGACAGGTGCTCCTCGGCACTCTGGTCCATACCGCCGGCGATCTCACCATACATACGGGCAACGCGCGCCGGGGTCTCCAGCAGGCCCTCACGAGTTGGGTCCTCGCCTATGCCCTCAAGCAACAGCTTAATGGCGGCCTCGACTTTTTCCTGATCGACCATCTGGGCCTCACTTTTCCGATTTTGCGTTCGTGCTATGGTACCACGCCCTTTGGCATCGGCCACAAGCTACATAGTATGGGTCGAATAGACCGGATCGTCCCGCCAAAGCTCCACAGCATCACAAAGCGCAACGCCCTCGCGCTCAGCACGGTCGCGCGTAGCGTTCATATCGATCACACGCTGGTTACTCGAGCCCCTAAAGCGCAACGAGATATCGTACAAATCCTGAACGAACGGGCCATCCACCAACATGTCGAGGCAGGCCAGGATACGGTCCGTCACCTCGGTATGATGACGGCCACCCGGCATAAGCTCCTCGAGCACGTCGCCGGTAAAGCACCAAATGGTCTTTTCCGACCCCGCAGGATAGGCCGCACGCACGCGTTCGATAAAGTCAACAAGCCCCGCCTGATTCTCGGGCTCCATGGGCTCGCCACCCAGAATCGTCAGGCCATCGATAAAGGGATGATCGAGACTCTCGATAATTTTGTCCTCGACGGCGCGATCGAACGGCTCGCCCGCAGCAAAGTCCCACGCGACGGAGTTAAAGCAATTCTTGCACCCGCGACGGCACCCGCTCACAAACAGAGAAGTACGAACGCCTTCCCCATCAGCAATGTCGAAATACTTAATGTTCGCGTAGTTCATAGGTAACTCTCCCGGGAGGCCGGGACATATCATCCCGTCCTCAAACATTCTCGGCCTTCGGCCTGCGAAACTGCGGGCGGGACGATATGTCCCGGCCTCATGCAAAGGGTAACTCAATGAACGAAGCGAACATCGAGTATAGGGTTCGAGGTCCAATAAAAGCCTTGTTGCAACTCAACCGTCATCGCAAGCAAAGCGTTGTTGCAAGTCAACTCATTTCCGCTTAGAACTTCGAGGAGTGAGCAGACCGCATGCCGCATCTCAGCTACGTCAACTTGGCTGAGCCGAGAGGACCGCTTGGGCTTTTGCTCGATATGAGTTCCGCACGCAAAGAAGGCCACTTAATGTGGCCTTCGTCTTGCGCAGGACTGTCCGAAATAGCGAGCAAATGCCCAAGCGGCCCTCCCGGCTCAGCCCCGGAGCGGTATTAGAGATGCAGCACGCGGTCGCGGATCTCCTCGGTTCGGCCCTGGTTCCAGAATTGAGTACCGATGTAGCCGCACGTACGACGGGCGACATTCATCTTCTCCTGATCGCGGTTGCCGCAGTTGGGGCACTCCCACACCAGCTTGCCGTCATCCTCGACAATCTTGATCTCACCGTCGTAGCCGCACACCTGGCAGTAGTCGCTCTTGGTGTTGAGCTCGGCGTACATGATGTTGTCGTAGATGTACTGCATCACGCGAATGACAGCCTTGAGGTTGTCCTGCATGTTGGGAACCTCGACGTAGGAGATGGCACCGCCCGGCGAAAGCTGCTGGAACATACCCTCGAACTTGAGCTTGTCGAATGCGTCGATCTCCTCGGACACGTGGACGTGGTAGCTGTTGGTGATGTAGCCCTTGTCCGTCACGCCCGGGATGATGCCAAAACGACGCTGCAGGCACTTGGCGAACTTGTAGGTCGTCGACTCAAGCGGGGTACCGTACAGCGAGAAGTCAATATCGCTTTCGGCCTTCCACTCGGCGCACTTGTCGTTCATGCGCTGCATGACGGCCATGGCAAACGGCGTGCCCTCCTTCTCGGTGTGGCTGTGGCCCGTCATGTACTTGACGCACTCATACAGGCCGGCATAGCCCAGGCTGATGGTGGAGTATCCGCCCACGAGCAGCTTATCGATTGTCTCGCCCTTCTTCAGACGAGCGAGGGCGCCGTACTGCCACAGAATCGGTGCGGCGTCAGAAAGCGTACCCATCAGGCGCTCATGACGGCACAGCAGGGCACGGTGGCACAGCTCAAGGCGCTCATCGAAGATCTTCCAGAACTTATCCATGTCCTGATGCGAGCTCAGCGCGACATCGGGCAGGTTGATGGTCACAACGCCCTGGTTAAAGCGACCGTAGTACTTGGGCTTGTTCGGGTCATAGTTCAGCGCGTTGGCCACGTTGTTAAATCCGTTACCGGAGCGGTCGGGCGTCAGGAAGCTGCGGCAACCCATGCAGGTATAGCAGTCGCCGTTGCCCGCGGTCTCGCCCTTCGACAGCTTGAGCTCGCGCATCTTCTTCTCGGAGATGTAGTCGGGCACCATGCGCTTGGCGGTGCACTTAGCAGCCAGCTGGGTCAGGTAGAAGTACGGGGAATTCTCGTGAACGTTATCGTCCTCGAGCACGTAGATGAGCTTGGGGAACGCCGGGGTGATCCACACGCCGGCTTCGTTCTTAACGCCCTCATAGCGCTGACGAAGCGTCTCCTCCACAATCATGGCAAGGTCGTGCTTCTCCTGGGGCGTACGGGCCTCATTGAGATACATAAAGACCGTCACGAACGGCGCCTGGCCATTCGTGGTCATAAGGGTCACGACCTGATACTGAATCGTCTGAACGCCGCGACGGATCTCGTCACGCAGGCGGTCCTCAACAACCTCGCGGACCTTTTCGGGAGATGCGGAAACGCCAAGCTCCTCGAGCTCGCGGGCGACCTCGCCGCGAATCTTTTGACGGCTCACCTCGACGAACGGGGCAAGATGGGTCAGCGAAATCGACTGGCCACCGTACTGGGAGGAAGCAACCTGAGCGATGATCTGCGTCGCGATGTTGCAGGCAGTCGAGAAGCTGTGCGGCTTCTCGATCAGCGTGCCCGAAATAACAGTACCGTTCTGGAGCATATCCTCCAGGTTCACCAGGTCGCAGTTATGCATGTGCTGGGCAAAGTAGTCCGAATCATGGAAGTGAATCAGACCCTCATTGTGAGCATCCACAATCTCCTGGGGCAGCAGCACACGCTGGGTCAGGTCCTTGGAGATCTCGCCGGCCATGTAGTCACGCTGAACGGAATTGACGGTCGGGTTCTTGTTGGAGTTCTCCTGCTTAACCTCTTCGTTGTTGCACTCGATCAGCGACAGGATCTTGTCATCGGTCGTGTTCTTCTGGCGCTTCAGGCTCTGAACATAGCGATAGATGATGTAGTGGCGGGCAACCTCGTAGCAGTCGAGACGCATGATCTCGTCCTCGACCAAATCCTGAATCTCCTCGACCGAAACAGTGTGGCCCGCGTTCTCGCATGCCTCGGCGACGTTTTGTGCCGCGTAAACCACCTGGCGGTCGGTAAGACGAGAGCTCTCCTCGACCTCCAAGTTTGCGGCACGGATGGCATTGACGATCTTATCGATGTCAAAGACAACCTCGGTGCCGCTGCGCTTGATGATCTTCATCCTCTTGCCTCTTTCGCGTCGTAGTCTCATTGCGCTTCAGAGCCAAACGATGCCCGGCAGGGCGTGCCCCTGTCTTGCGGCGCCGTCGCGCAATCTGTGTTCTCGATAACCATAGTCCCTCATGCGGACAATCCTCGCAGCCAATCAAGGGGCTCAAAGATCTATCCAAATGGGGCGAATAAGGTTCTCGTTCTCTGTCCGCCATCTATCATACGACAAAGAGGCATCTATATCCTGTATTCTTTTTTTAGGTCAAACACAACATATAGTGTTTCAGCAGGTCAAAGCAATTAGTCATTTTGCAGACGCATTAAAAATGAGGGGTTCTTGGGAAGTCGGTAAAACGTTACCAACACGGCTACCTGCATGGCAGTTATAAACCCCCTTAGTCAAGCCGCTGACAAATCCTACCAAAACCAAGCCGCTCACGCCAAAAGAATCCAAAAGATTATGCTTGACCAACATGTTGCGGTCACGGTCGGCCAGGACGTATGCAATCTGCCGGCACCTCTACGGGGACCTTGGATCAATATTTGGTGGCATATTTGACGGCGTGCTTGGTAGCAAAACAAAACAGCCCAGAGGACATAGCCTCTGAGCTGCGAACATTTGGTGGGCGTTAGAAGATTTGAACTTCTGACCTCTTCCGTGTCAGGGAAGCGCTCTCCCCCTGAGCTAAACGCCCAAATGGAGCGGACAACGGGGCTCGAACCCGCGACCCCAACCTTGGCAAGGTTGTGCTCTACCAACTGAGCCATGTCCGCTTACGAGGATTAATCTTACGTGATGCCCGCATCCTATGCAAGAACTTTTTTAAAAAGTTTTGCAACGCCCTCGCGAACCTCGCGAAGACATCAGCCACCACGGAAGGCGCGGGCAAACGCAATCTCGCCGCAAGAGACCCCTACATCTCACCGAGCATGATCCAGGCAGAGCTGTCCTGCGCGAGCCTGCCGTCTGCAAGCGGTGATGAGGTGAGCAGGACCCTGCCCGCCGGCAGCTCCACGGCTGCTGCGCCGAAGTTCGTCACACACGCCCAGCCGTTGTCGCGGCGATAGGCGATGACGCCGCCCTCGGCGCCCTCGGCACCATCCGCAAGACCGGTGCGCCCGTCAAGATCGAGCCACGCAAAATCGTTGGCGCAACCGCGCAGCTTGCGCCGAAGCCAGAGGGCGTCACGATAGAGCGCAAGCATCGATGTCGGGTCCGCTTCTTCCCTATCGGCAGCGTAATCGGAAAACCATGCAGGTTGCGGCAGATGGGGCGCCGCATCGGCGTCCGCCGGCGAAAACCCAAACGATCCGCCCTGCGCGGGATCGTCCGCCGCCACCCACGGCAGGGGCACACGGCAGCCGTCGCGCCCCTTCTCACGCTTCGGTCCGCGCGTATTGGTCGCAGTAGGATCTTCGAGTGCAGCCCACGGGATGTCAGCCACCTCAAAAAGGCCGAGCTCCTCACCCTGATACACGTATGCCGAGCCCGGAAGCGCCAGTTCAAGCAAAAGGGCCGCCCGCGCGCGGCGCTCGCCGAGTTCACGGTCCTCGTCATAAGACAACCCGTCGCGTAAGAGCCAGTCGAGCGCAATCTGGTGGTAGCGCGTCGCCTTGATTTGCGGCAGGGCATAGCGTGTCGCCACGCGCGGCACGTCGTGGTTGGAGAGTACCCAGGTCGAGGCGGAATCGGATTCGACGGCTGCCTTCAAGCCCTTCTCGATTGCAGTGTGCATGTCATCATAGGTCCAAGTGGCCTTGGCAAACTCAAAGTTGAATGTCTGGCCAAGCTCGCTGGGACGCGCATAGAGATACTGGCGCTCGGGCAGCACCCACGCCTCGGCAACGGCACTGCGCGGCGGATTATAGCGGTCGAACACGCGGCGCCACTCGCGATAGATCTCGTGGACCTCATTGCGGTCCCACAGCGGATGGGTGCCGTCGTCAACCATGTCATCGCCCTCGGCGAGATGCCACCGGTCGAGGTCATCGCGGTCGAGATCCTTGGCGAGACCCTGCGCCACATCAATGCGAAAGCCGTCGACGCCTCGATCGCTCCAAAACGCCAGGACGTCGCAAAAGAGCGCATGAACCTCGGGGCATGACCAGTCAAAGTCCGGTTGCTCGGGCGTAAACATGTGCAGATACCACTGACCGTCCGCAACACGCGTCCATGCGGGGCCGCCAAAGTTGGCATTCCAATTGGTGGGAGGCAGCTCGCCATGCTCGCCGCGACCATCGCGGAAGATATAACGGGCGCGCTCGGGCGATCCGGGGCCGGCGGCAAGAGCGGCTTTGAACCAGGGGTGCTGGTTGGATGAATGGTTGGGCACGATGTCGACGATGACCTTGATGCCGCGCGCGTGAGCCGCAGCGATCATGTCATCGAAGTCGTCAAGCGAGCCGAGACGCGGGTCGACATCGCAGTAGTCCGCCACATCGTAGCCGCCATCGACAAGAGGCGATGGATAAAACGGGCTCAGCCAGATGGCCTCGATACCCAGTCGCTCAAGATAGTCCATCTGCTGGGTAATGCCCGCGATATCGCCCAGACCCGAACCAGTCGAATCCTTAAACGAGCGCGGGTAGATCTGATAGATCGCGGCATCGGACATCCATGAGCGCGAAGAAGACTTTTCTGTAGCCATGGGGCGTATCTCCCTTGCAACGAGGTTATGCGAGATGCCCACGATGATACGCCCAAAGCGGACATTCGCGACAAACAACGCCACAGCCACGCCCCAAAACGATCGCCCCCTCTCGGGTTCAAGCCTCCTGGGACGAATCGACCGATTAGTGAAAAGAACGGAAGACCCACTTTCCCGGCCACGACAGCGAGCGGGCTCCGGGTGCCCCAGGTTGCCGCGAAAGAGGAGGGAAGCGTACTTTATGTACGCGACCGACGATTGAGGGGCAAGATGGGGTGCCCGGGGCTCGCGCAGCGTCAACAAAAAACGCGGTTCGTTAGAACCGCGTAAGATAGTTGGAGCGGACAACGGGGCGTCCGCGTATCCGCTTCGCGGATCCGCACCGGCTTCGGCCGCCTGCCGGCGACCTCGCCAGCTCGCTACAAACGCTCCGCGTTTGCTTAACGCTCGCTCCCTCTCGGGTTCGAGCCCATGCGATGGATACAAAAAAGCCCGGCTACCGTAGTAGCCGGGCTGTTGCGTTTGGAGCGGACAACGGGGCTCGAACCCGCGACCCCAACCTTGGCAAGGTTGTGCTCTACCAACTGAGCCATGTCCGCATATGTAAAACAAAACGGGCGCCGGAGCGCCCGGATGTTGCCTGGAGGCGAAGCCCGGATTCGAACCGGGGGTAAAGGCTTTGCAGGCCTCTGCCTTACCACTTGGCCACTTCGCCGAAAAAGGACCGCCTAAACGGTCCGGAAATGCAATGGAGCGGACAACGGGGCTCGAACCCGCGACCCCAACCTTGGCAAGGTTGTACTCTACCAACTGAGCCATGTCCGCTTGCGGGTTATTAATTTACGCGAGTTGTCCAAAAGACGCAAGTACTTTTTTCAAAAAACTTGTCTGCCGCATGTTCTTAGTAGCTAAACGCGCTAAAGCGATTGGCTAGGCACACGATTCCAGCGCTCCGCTAAACAGCTTCACCATCTGCACGCGCGTGCCGGCGCCGTCCGTACGACGAGCAACCTCCACGTTATCGACGAGCATACGCATAAGCTTGATGCCACGGCCGCGTTCCTCGGATGCGACCGGTTCGCTCGTTTCATCGATAGAATAGCCGGCACCTCGATCAAGCACCTCAACCACAACGCGATCGCCATAGGCCTGAACCGTCAGGACGCACCCGATACCGCCCGCATGGTCATAGGCATTACCCAGCGCCTCCCCCGACGCCAATGCGACATCGTAGCGCTCGTCACGGCGCAACGGAAGCGATTCAAGGAGTTCGGCGATGCGATGTCGGTAGTATGGAAGATTCTCGATACCCTGACGGACCTCAACGCTCTTACTCCAGCGAGGCAGCTCCCCCACCGGAATGGCAGGAATTGACTCCCGTGCCGGCCCCACGACATGAAGGATATCGACAAGACGAGCAATCTCCAAAAAGCGAACAACTTCACCTGATGCATTGACGAGCGAAAGCAGGCCTTCTCGCCTCATAAGCTCACGAGCGCGCGTAAGCAGGAATGCCAAGCCCGTAGAATCGATAAAGCTAACAGCCTGACAGTTGATGACGACACGACGCACGCCGCGGCCAATCAAAGCATCCAACCGCCGACGCAGCGCAGGCACCGTGGCGATGTCGATATCGCCTGGTGGCGTCAAAACCGCTATGTCATTCCACTCATTCATACGACCATGGTTCCCCAAAAAAGCCCACTCGATGCATTCGTTTCCCCAACCGTACGGATTCAGCCCGCCCAGCGTCGTCTATGAACGACCCCGTAAAAACTCAAGGGACACCAATGCAATGTCATCGTCCAGCGCCGATTCGGTAAATCGGTCAAGCTCGCCCAAGACCTTGCCGCAAATGCCCGATACGCCCTCACCCGAGACAGAGAGCAGAAGGTCGCGCAAGCGCTGCTCGCCAAAGAACGCTCCGGTGCGGTCGCGGGTCTCAATCGTTCCATCCGTATACATGAAGAGCATGTCGCCGGGGGCAAACGTAAACACGCCTGTCTCGTACACCATGCTCTCAAAGGCACCGATTACGCCCGATTGGCATCCAAGCAGCTCAACCTCTCCCCCACGGGCCTCGCCGCCACCCAGCGGCATCGACTCTGGCCTGATGACCATGGTCGGAGGATGGCCCGCCGAACAATACGTTGCGCGTCCGGCTTTAAGGTCAATCTTGGCGATAAAGGCCGTCACGAACGTCTCGACCCTCGAAAAGCCCATGAGCATGCTGTTAAGGGAGCGTGCCATGCGGGCCGGTCCAGCGCCCTCCCAGGCATATGCCGTCAGGGCCGTCTTGACGAGCGCGGACATCGATGCGGCCTCAATGCCTTTGCCAGACACATCACCCAGAATCATGACGGCGCAGTCGTCGGGAAGACGAATGAGCGTATAGAAATCGCCTCCGACCAACGCCGAATTCGTGGCCGACAGGTACACCGAATCGGTTGCGATACCCGGAACATCCCCCAGGGAATTTCTCATGCCAATCTGGAGCGTCTGAGCGATATGGCGCTCCTCGCGCTTTTGAGATTCGCCTTCGTAGATTAGTTCAAAGTCATGCGCCAAGTGCACCAAGTAGTCATATTCAAGGTCATCAATCGGCTCTTGGCTACCATCACGAAGCAGCAGCGCGCGCGTCGTCGGGCTCTTCGCAACAGAAGCAGGAACAATCGCGTCGTTACTGTGCTTGCCATCGCCCTCAGAGCGCGGGTGCCCCGCCTCGATGCCGGAGTCGACGTAGAGACCTTGACAAGGCAGACCATGCGCCCTAAGCCAGCCTCCCATAGGCATCGATTCGTCAACGCGAGTTATACGGACGTGTTTAAGGTCCTCGGCACTCGTACCCCCCAAAACAGATGCCTCAAAGCCATCAGGGCCAGCCCCCAGACGTGCCGCTGGCGCCGTCGTGGAAAAGAAAAGCTTCTCGGGATCGTCCGGCAAAGCAACGCGACTGCCGCCTTCAAAATCTATGACGTAGGAATCCAGACTGGCGTCATACTCAACAGGGCAAAAATGGCAGTTGAGCATATTGCAGATCTCGGACGATACCGCCTGGGTAGCCGCGACGGAATCGTCTAGAAAGGTAAACAACTCATCACGTAAGACATTGAGCGAGCGGCCAAGCTCGGCCGTGCGACGAGAGCGAAGACTCGATGCCATGCCGACCAGTTGGATAGACAAGTAATCGCAAATGACCTCGAGTACATTAACGTCATAGGCGAGCGGTGCCTGGGGGCGTTTCCAACCAACTTCCAGCACGCCAAGGATCTGCGTACCGTAAAAAACGGGAAGACAGATCTCGCTGCGGTACGGAGGCATATCCTGCACGCGCAACAGGTGCTTAGAACGATTGTCCAAGTCCATGAACATACCGGAGGCGGCCTTATCGCCCTCAAGGTCCTGTTGAATCGACAAGCGACAGGCACGCGACTCACGATGAACATACGTCGGAATGCCAGCGCCATACGGCAAAAACTCAGGCAGGTAGCTGTCGTACAGCTCCTTGGAAACACCGCGAAGTTTAAAACCGCCGCTCTCAGAAAAATAGATAGCGGCACCCGAAGCATCGAGCGTTCCTACAAGCTGGTTCAAAACAGTATCAAGCAGGCTGGGTAACTCATCGGAGCCCACAGTGCTCATAATGACCGAAAGCGTGCCAGAGAGACGCTTGTTCGCCACTCTAAGCTCCGATAACGCACGCTTGAGTTGACGGTCGTGAGAATACTGTTCTTCGATGCTATGGAGCGCCACCAGGACACGTGGCGCGCGGCGCCCAAAGATGCGTGGAGGCGTCACGGAGCCCGCGCGAACCAAGACGGGGATAAAGGAGCCGTCACTCAGCTTGAGCATCAGTTCGTTCTCGGAGCCATCAGTTTCAAATGGCAGACGATGTTCCGTCGCACGTTCAAAAGCGGATGAGTACAGGACGTCTTTAACATCTCCACCGATGACGTCGGCGCGTTCCTCGCACATCAAACCAAGTAAGCGATTATTCACATGCAGAATGGTTCCGTCGAGCTCACAGATGATGACAGCATCGCTCGTGATCTCGACTAGTTGGGCAACGTCTGCCCACTCGTTGCGTTCAAGCGTTTCCATCGTGGACCCCACCGTCTATCGGTAAAAAAAAGCCTCCGAAGAGGCTTCTCAAATGCGATGGTGTCGGAGGCGGGACTTGAACCCGCATGACCAAAAAGCGGTCACTAGCACCTCAAGCTAGCGCGTCTGCCAATTCCGCCACTCCGACATGCTATGTTGTTGATTCGCGGTCCGTTTTGTTGGACCCGCTCGTTCAACGAGGAAGATAATAACCTATGATTCGAGAACTGTGCAAGCACTTTTTTCAAAAAAGTTTACGAATTTGTAAATGCGCAGGTAGACTGACCTGTTCGGGCAGGAATGAGGTTGCTTTCCAACGCATTCCGCAGGGGGCGGCATTATTTTGTAGCGCGAAGCACGGATCAAAATAATGCCGCATGCCCGAGGACGCGTTGGAAAGCAACCTCATTCCTGCCCTAGGGGCACATGCTTCAGGCACAGTTCTCAAACATGTGCTGGGGGCTGATTCAAATTTGGTGGCTCGGCTTTGCCGAGCCCTTATATAAGGAGGCCGGAGCCAAAGCTCCGGCCTCGCCATCTTTCCCATTAGATTAAGTGAGCGATCAAGGAATCGCACCCCTCTGCAGTGGTAACACAGGGCCCGTGCTGGACTTAGTTTTCAGAACATTCCGCACTGACCAGAAAACCCCCTTATCCGCGGCTCCGAAGGAGCAGGATAAGGGGGTTTCCATGGTCGAGGACGTTCTGAAAACTAAGTCCAGCGCGGGCCCGGACGATAACAACCGACTACAGGTCGATGTGCGATTCCTTGATCGGGAACGGCTCCGCGAAGTGGCAGGCGCAGCAGTGGCCCGGTGCGACTTCCTTAAACTCGGGAAGCTTCTCAGAGCAGATGCCCTGCGCGATCGGGCAGCGCGTGTGGAAACGGCAGCCGGTCGGCGGATCCAGCGGCGACGGCGGGTCGCCAGCGAGGATGATGCGCTTGCGGGTCTTCTGGATATCAGGATCGGGAACCGGCACGGCAGACAGCAGCGACTGCGTGTACGGATGGTGAGGCTCGCTGTAGAGCGTCTTCCAGTCCGAAACCTCGACCATCTTACCCAGATACATAACGGCAACGCGATCGGAGATGTGCTGCACGACGGACAAGTCGTGGGCGATAAACAGATATGCGGTACCGAACTTGTCCTGGAGCTCCTTCAGTAGGTTCAGAACCTGGGCCTGAATGGACACATCCAGAGCGGAAACCGGCTCGTCGCAGATAATCAGCTTGGGCTTCAGCGCAAATGCGCGGGCAATGCCGACACGCTGACGCTGACCGCCGGAGAACTCATGAGGATAGCGGTTAATGTGCTCGGGGTTCAGTCCGACAACGTCGAGAAGCTCGCGGACACGCTCAATGCGCTCCTCCTTGGTGCCCACGCCGTGAATGGTCATGGGCTCGGAGACAATCTCGCCGATGGTCATACGAGGGTTGAGCGAAGCATAAGGATCCTGGAAGATAAACTGCATCTCGCGACGCATGTCCTTGATCTCATGCTTGCTCATCTCGGCAACATCTTTACCCTGGAAGAACACCTTACCGGCGGTCGGCTTGGTCAGGCGCATGATGGTGCGGCCCGTCGTGGACTTACCGCAACCAGACTCACCGACCAGACCAAAGGTCTCGCCCGGATAAATCTCGAACGAAATGTCATTCACTGCAGAGACGACACGCTTGGAGAAGCGCTTGGCGAACATGCCGGACTCAGCGGGGAACTCCTTAGAGAGGTGCTCGACCTTCAGCAGCGGAGTACGCTCGTTGGTATCTGCCATTACGCCTCGCCTCCCTTCTTGGAATCCTTGCGCGTACGGGACGTCTCAGGAGCGTTCTTGAGGAACTCGGGGTCACCGGAGTAGTGGCACGCAGAGTAATGACCAGACTCGGTGACAACGCGCTCGGGGCGCTGCTTGCGGCACTTGTCCGTCGCATAGGGGCAACGAGGAGAGAAGACGCAGCCCTCAGGCAGGTTCATGAGCGAAGGCGGGTTGCCGTGAATCGGCGTAAGCGGCTTCTTCTCTTCGATGGCCTGCTCCGGGATGGAGCGGATAAGGCCCCAGGTGTAGGGGTGGCGACTCTCGTAGAAGATTTCCTCAGCAGTACCGAACTCGACGGGACGGCCGGCGTACATAACCATGATCTTATCGGCCATATCGGCAACGACGCCCAGGTCATGGGTAATCATGATGATGGCGTTGCCGTTCTTCTCCTGCATTTCCTGCATGAGCTCGATAATCTGAGCCTGAATGGTAACGTCCAGAGCCGTCGTGGGCTCGTCGGCAATCAGGATATCGGGATCGCAGGCAAGAGCCATAGCGATCATGACACGCTGACGCATACCGCCGGAGAACTGGTGCGGATACTCATTGACGCGCTTCTCGGGCTCGGGGATACCCACGAGGTCCAAAAGCTCGGTAGCGCGCTTGAGCGCCTCCTGCTTGGAGTAGCCACGGTGCAGACGAAGGCCCTCGCCCACCTGCTTGCCGATCTTATAGACCGGGTTCAAGGAGGTCATAGGATCCTGGAAGATCATCGCGATGTCGTTGCCGCGAATGTGCTGCATCTCCTCCTCGGTCATCTCGAGGATAGAACGACCGCGATAGCGAACGTCGCCGCCCTCGATCTTTCCCGGAGGCATCGAGATAAGACCCATGATGGTCATGGCGGTCACGGACTTACCGGAGCCGGACTCACCGACGACGCCCAGGGTCTCGCCGCGATCGAGCGTGTAGGAGACACCGTCGACAGCGCGAACAACGCCGTCCTCGGTGTGGAAATACATCTTAAGGTCATCGACCTCGAGCAGATGCTGGCCCTCGGGAACAGGCTGGTCCTTCAGGTCCACATAGTTCTTGTTCTTCTTCATCCTTATGCGTCCTTCATCTTGACGTCGAGGGCGTCGCGCAGACCGTCACCCAGCAGGGTGAAGGCGAGCACCGTCGAGAGAATTGCCAGACCGGGCATAATCATCATCCAGGGAGCGGTCAGAAGATACTGCTGACCGTCCTGAATCATGGAGCCCCACGAAGGCGTAGGCGGAATAACGCCCATGCCGAGGAAGGACAGAGCGGACTCGGTCAGAATGGCGCCACCAATGTTCATGGTCGCGTAGACCACGATGGAGGCGACGGAGTTCGGGAAGATGTGACGTACGACGATACGAGCATCGGATGCACCCATCGCGCGCGCAGCATCAACATAGTCATTTTCCTTGACCGTCAGGATCGCGGATCGGAAGACGCGCGCAATCGAAGGCCAGCCGAGAATACCGATGGCGATAAAGACGTTCTGAAGGCCACGGCCGATAACGGCGATCATGGCGACAACGAACAGCACGTACGGGAACGCCAGGAAGATGTCCGCACAGCGCATGATGATCGTATCCCAGATGCCACCGTAGAAACCGGCCAGAGCACCCATGACCAGACCGATCAGCGTGGAGATCGCGGTGGCCATAATGCCGACGGACAGCGAAACGCGCGCACCGTAGATAACGCGGACGAGAATGTCACGACCAAGGGCGTCGGTGCCAAACGGGTGCTCTGCACACGGAGCCAGCAGCGACGTCTCGGCCATGGTGGTCGAGTCGGAAGCCGTCGGCGAACCGAGCCAGGGCTTAGCCCACAGATCTGCGGTCAGTGCAACCACAACGACGATGATGATCCAGCAGACACCGATAACGGCGAGCTTGTTCTTACGAAGACGCTTAAAAGCGTCGCCCCACAGCGTGCGGGACTTGGCGGGAGCAGATGCGGCCTTGGTGGCGGTAGCCTGCTCCTGAGACTGAGAATCAGTTTCCTGCATGAGACGTACCTCCCTTAGGCCTTATCCGACGGACCGCCAAGGCGGATGCGTGGGTCGAGGAATGCATAGCTAATGTCGACGAGCAGGTTGATCACCATAACGACGACGACGATGAGCGTAACGCCGCCCATAACGATGGGCCAGTCACGCATGCTAATGGCGCGATAGACCTCATTGCCGATACCGGGCCAGTTAAAGACCGTCTCGGTCAGGATGGCGCCCGAAAGCATGCCACCAAAGTCGACACCAATATAGGTAACGACGGGGATGAGTGCATTCTTAAGCGCATGCTTGACGATGATCGCGCGATTGGAGAGACCCTTCGCCTTTGCCGTACGGATGTAATCCTGGTTCATGACGTCAAGCAGCTGCGAGCGCATAATGCGGGCAGCATAAGCGGTCGAAACCGAAGCCAGCGTAATGGTCGGAAGCACATAGTGCATCCAATCCTGATACTGAGAGCTGGAACCGCCGGCACCCGAGATCGGCATGGAGATTGCACCGCCCGTGGCGTCCTTGAGGATGACGCCAAAGAACAGCTGCAGCAACATACCGAGCCAGAAGGCCGGGACCGCAACGAGGATCGACGTGGTGAGCGTTACCAAAATATCCCAGAAGGAATAACGCTTTACCGCCGAAATGATACCCGCACCGATACCCATAATTGCCTCGAGCACGATGGCGCACGCGGCAAGCTTGACCGTATACGGATACTTCTGGGCAAAGATATCCGTAACCGGCAGCTTGCGCTGATACGAATTGCCCAGATCGCCATGAAGCAGGCCGTTCATATAATACAAGTAACGGTCCACGAGCGACGTTTGAACGGGGTCGCCGTTCTCGTCAAGGATCGCGTTGCCGTCCTCGTCCGTCTGGACCAGGTGATAGCGAACGCGAAGCTGAAGCTCCACCTCGGGGGACAGAGCCTTGTCTCCACCGATCAGCTTGATCGGATCTCCCGGCACGATATTCTGGAGGGCGAACAGAATCAGCGTAACGCCCAAAAACACCGGGATGAACTGAAGCACACGTTTAACGATGTACTTACCCATACCACTCCCCTATCTAGGGATTAACCTAAATGGGATGCCGATCGCCAGACCGGCATCCCAAAATTACCATCAGCCAGTTTACCCCAGGTTAGGGAGAACTGTATGTTTCCCATGAGGTCTACGTAAATACTTGACCCTCACGGAAGCTGCAAACTCTTAGGCGAGCTCAGCGGTACCCAGATCGGCGTGCTTCTGCGGATCGACATAGAGGTGCTTGATGCGATCGGAGCCGGCGATGGTGTGCGTGTAGAACATAATCGGGATGACCGGGCAGTCGGCAGCGACCATTGCATCGGCCTCCTGCATCTTAGCGACGCGCTCCTCGTCGTCAACAATAGTACGAGCCTCGTCGACCTTGGCGTCGAACTCGGGGTTGTTGTAACCGGAGCGGTTGTCGCCACCGAGGGAGTCGGAGTGGAACAGCGGATACAGGAAGTTGTCCATGATCGGGTAGTCGGCAATCCAACCCAGACGACCGAACTGATAGTTAAAGTTCTGATACTGCTCGAGCAGGGCAGACCACTCAGGGGTATCGGAGACAGCGGTAACGCCAACCTTGGCGAGGTCGCCGATGATGGACTCCATGATCTCCTTGTGACCGCCGTCCTGGTTGTAGGACAGGGTCACGCTAATGCCACGATCCCCGTTAGCGCCAGCGGGAGCAACCTTGTCGAGGTACTCGTTAGCCTTGTCGACATCGTAGGCGCAGAACTCCCATGCGCCCTCCTTGTAGCCATCGATGCCCGGAGGAACAATGCCGTCGGCAGGGGTACGGGTACCCTTGTAGATGGTCTTGCAGATGGCCTCACGGTTAATGGCCAGGGAGATGCCCCTACGCAGGTCGGCGTTGTTGAACGGCTCGGCCGTGGTGTTGCAGGTCAGATAGTACGTGGAAGGCTCGGCGCCGAGCAGCATGCGCTCGCCGTCACCCATGGTGTAGCCGTCCTTGGACACGCCGCGATCCTTCTTGGCGGCATCGATCTGAGCGACGGGAACGTCGCAGACATCGAGGTTACCGGCCTGGAACTCCTTGTAAGCGGTCTCCATGTCCTTGATGACCTGGAAGTGGATGCCATCGATCTTGGCCTTGTCGCCATAGTAATCGTCGAACTTCTTGACGTTGATCTCCTGGCCATCCTCCCACTTGCCGTCCATCATGAACGGGCCGTTACCGACCGGGGCAAGATAGAAGCTCTTGACATCGGACTCGGCGCACTCGGGAACCGGGGCCAGAGCCGGATGAGAGGCGACGAAGGGGAAGTCAGCGTAAGCGGAAGACAGCTTGACGACGAGGGTCTCATCGTCGGGGCACGTAACACCGCTGAGCTCGGTAGCGTTACCGGCAAGCAGGTCGTCATAACCCTCGACCATGGAAAGGTGATAGGAGACCTCGGAAGGACCGTACTCGGTAGCGATGGCCGACTTGGTGTTGACCAGACGCTCCCAACCGAGCTTGAAGGACTTGGAGGTAACGTCGTCACCGTTGTGGAACTTGGCCTTCTTGATCTTGAAGGTAAACTCGGTGGCGTCGTCGTTGGACTCAAAGGACTCGCAAGCCAGCGGAACGATCTCGCCCTTCTCGGCGTCGTAAGAGGTCAGAGCGTCAAAGAGCTGGTACTCGACCTGAGTGCCCTGGTCCTCCTGGACATTGTAGGGGTCGATGCAGACCGGGTTGTTGATGTAGAAGTTCAGCGTCGAACCGGACTCAGAACCGGAAGCGTCGCCACCCTTCTTGCCACATGCGGCAAGAAAAGCCATGGAGCTCGCAGCAAGGGTGCCGCCAACAAAGGCGCGACGACCCATAACGGGCTGGTGGAACATAGAATCAGCCATGCCATCCTCCTTATGAGATAGGACAAAGAAATGTTCAGTCGGACACATGTCGAAACAATCCGATCCGAACCATCAAAACGCCGCCCGCTGCTATGGCTGGTTATGCACAACGGACCAACGTTTTGCAATACAGTAGCGCATTTTATACACAATTTGGGGCTAATTCCGGTTAACGGTCGAGAATTTCTTTAGTTGGGCGAAGTATGTGGGGATATTTTGACTCTGTTACAAATATGTAAACAAAAAGGGTCCCGCACTTACGGGACCCTTTTTGAATATTTATGCGGCTCGTGCTTAGTAGCCGACGATGCCCTGCGGGAAGAAGAACATGCACAGCACGACGCACACGGCAAACACGACAGCCATGATGACGGTCAGGCGGTCGAGGTTCTGCTCCATGACGCCCGTGGCAGAGCTGGAGTTATACAGCGAGCTAGCGATCATATCCGAAACGCCGGTGCCCTTACCGGAATGCATCAGGACGAGAATCGTCAGCGCCACGGCAGAGACAGCCCAAACGACAAACAGAAAAATCTGGAACGGACCCATAGATAAGCTCCTTAATAGAACAATTCAAACTCCAGTACTGTACCACAATCCCCCGCTCTCCCCTACCTGCCACTCGGGGACGGTGCGGAAATGGCAGAAATACCAAAAGGGGGTTGCCCGAATATGGGCAACCCCCTGCAAGAAAACGCTTGGAGTTTTCTCTTAGGCCTCGGTGGCGAGCACGCGGCCCGTCATCTCGGCGGAAGGCTCAATACCAGCCATGGTGAGCATGGTCGGAGCGATATCGGAAAGACGGCCGTCCTCGATACCGGTGAGCTTGGCCTTCTCATCAACGATGATGAACGGAACGCGGTTGGTGGTGTGAGCCGTAAACGGATGCTTGGAACCGTCGGAAGCAACGTCAAACATGTGATCGGCGTTGCCGTGGTCGGCGGTGATCAGCGCAAAGCCGCCCTTGGCGAGAATCGCCGGGACAACCTTAGACAGGGCATCGTCAACGGCCTCGACGGCCTTAACGGCGGCGTCGAAGACACCGGTGTGACCAACCATGTCGCAGTTCGCGAAGTTCACGATGTAGAAATCAGCGCGATCCTCGTTGATGGCGGCGACAAGCTTCTCGGTAATCTCGGGAGCGCTCATCTCGGGCTGCAGATCGTAGGTAGCGACCTTGGGGGAAGCGACGAGCACGCGCTCCTCGCCCTCCTTGGGCTCCTCGATGCCACCGTTGAGGAAGAACGTCACATGGGCGTACTTCTCGGTCTCGGCGGTGTGCAGCTGCTTCAGGCCGTTGGCGGCGATAACGTCGGCCAGAACGTTCTCGGGGAACGTCTTGGGGAAGGCGACCTCGACGTCAAACGTCGGATCGTACTCGGTCATCGTCACAAAGTGCGAAAGCTTGATCTGCTCGCGCTCAAAGCCGTCGAACTCCTTGTCCGTGAACACGCGGGTCATCTGACGAGCGCGGTCGGGACGGAAGTTAAAGAAGATAGCCGCGTCGCCCTCGTGGATGCCCTCGTTGTGGGCAGCGAAGGGCTCGACGAACTCGTCGCCGCGCGGATCCTTCTCGTAGTAGGCCTTGATACCGGCAACGGGGTCGACATCGGCATCGGACGCGTTGACCATGACGTCGTAGGCGCGCTGGATGCGCTCCCAACGATTATCGCGGTCCATGGCCCAATAACGGCCCGAGACGGTGGCAACGCGAGCGTCGCAACCGGTCTCCTCGGAGATCTTAGCCAGGAAGGCGCAGAACTCACTCATGTAGCCAGCGCCGGACTGCGGGTCAACGTCGCGGCCATCCATGAAGGCGTGGACGCGAACGGTCTTGACACCGTGCTCGGCAGCCATCTTGACCAGAGCCTCGACGTGGTTCATGTGAGAATGAACACCGCCAGGGCTCATAAGGCCCATGAGATGGAGAGTCTTGCCGTCAGCCTTGACGTCGTCCATAGCCTTGACGAAGACCTCGTTCTTGGCGATGGAGCCGTCCTTGATGGCGTTGTTGATGCGCGAAAGCTCCTGGAACACGATGCGGCCGGCACCGATGTTGAGGTGACCCACCTCGGAGTTGCCCATCTGGCCATCGGGAAGACCCACGTCCTCGCCCGAAGCGCCGAGCGTAGTGTGGGGGTACTTCTCGTACAGGCTATCAAGGAAGGGCGTCTTGGCAGCGGCGACGGCGTTCTCGCCATCGGCCGGAGCCAGGCCGCAACCGTCCATGATGATCAGGAGTGCAGGAAGATGACGCTGTGCCATATGTCCTACTCGCCTGCCTTGACGACCATAGAGGCGAAGTCGGCAGCCTTGAGCGAAGCGCCGCCCACGAGGGCGCCGTCGACGTCGGGCTTGGCGACGAGCTCGACGATGTTGCCGGGCTTGGCAGAGCCACCATAGAGAACGCGGATGCCGTTAGCGAGCTCCTCGCCGAACATCTCCTTGAGGGTCTCACGGATAGCGCCGCAGACCTCCTGAGCGTCCTCAGCGGTAGCGGTCTTACCGGTGCCGATGGCCCAGATGGGCTCGTAGGCGACGACGACCTGCTTGGGGCAGGTGATCTCAAGACCAGCAAGGCCAGCCTTGACCTGGTTCACGACATGCTCGACATAGGTGCCAGCCTCGCGGACCTCGAGGGACTCGCCGCAGCAGAAGACGGGAACAAGACCGGCGGCAACGAGGGCCTTGGCCTTCTTGTTCTGATCCTCGTCGGTCTCGTGGAAGTAATCACGACGCTCGGAGTGACCGATGATGCAGTAGGTGCAGCCAGCGGACTTGAGCATGTCGCAAGAAGACTCACCGGTGAAGGCACCCTTGGCCTCCCAGTACACGTTCTGTGCACCGAGGGCGATGGGGGCAGCCTGAATGCGGTCATGAACCGTGGTGATGTCGATGTTCGGAGGGCAGACGAGCACCTCGACGCCAGCCGGAACCTCGGGCAGAGCCTGGGCCAGCTCGTCGGCGAGCTTGGCAGCCTCGGCGACATCGTTGTTCATCTTCCAGTTACCAGCGATAAGAAGGGTGCGATTAGGCATCGAGAAGCGCCTCCACTCCGGGCAGGGCCTTACCCTCGACGAGCTCCATGGAAGCGCCACCGCCGGTGGAGATCCAGCTCATCTTGTCGGCCAGGTTAAACTTGTTGACGGCTGCGACGGAATCGCCACCACCGATGATCGAGGTGCAGTCGGCCTCGGCGACAGCCTCGGCGATAGCCTGGGTGCCATGAGCGAAGTTGTCAAACTCGAAAACGCCCATGGGGCCGTTCCAGAACACGGTCTTGGCGCCCTTGACGGCCTCGGCATAAAGCTCCTCGGTCTTGGGGCCGATGTCCATGCCCTCACGATCGTCGGGGATAGCGTCGGAAGCGACAACCTCGGGGACAGCGTCCTCGCCAAAGTGATCGGCAACGCGGTTGTCGATGGGGAGCAGGATCTTGACGCCCTTCTCCTCGGCCTTCTTGAGCATCTCGCCAGCGCGCTCGACCCAGTCCTCTTCCTTGAGGGACTGACCGACGGACAGGCCCTGAGCCAGGAAGAAGGTGTAGGCCATGCCGCCACCGATAATCAGGGTGTCAGCGGAGTCGATGAGGTGATCGAGAACGCCGATCTTGGAGGAAACCTTGGAACCGCCGACGATAGCGACGAAGGGGCGCTCGGGCTCGGCGAAGATGCCGGTCAGCGTGTCGACCTCCTTCTCAAGCAGGAAGCCAGCGACGGCAGGCAGGTAAGCGGCGGGGCCCACGACGGAACCCTGGGCGCGGTGAGCGGTGCCGAAGGCATCGAGAACGAAGACGTCACCATAGGAAGCGAGCTTCTTGGCGATCTCGGGATCGTTCTTCTTCTCACGCTTATCGAAGCGGACGTTCTCGAGAACGAGAACCTTGCCCGGCTCGACGGCAGCGACAGCCTCGGCAGCCTTCTCGCCGTAAGTGTCGGCGACAAAGGCAACGTCGAGACCAGAGAGCTCGGCGAGCTTCTTGGCGACGGGCTCGAGGGACAGCTCGGGCTGGAAGCCGGTGCCATCGGGACGGCCGAGGTGGCTCATGAGGATGACGCGAGCGTTGTGCTCAACGAGATAGTTGATGGTGGGCAGGGCAGCCTTGATACGGGTGGTGTCGCCAACGACGCCATCCTTGATAGGCACGTTGAAGTCAACGCGGACGAGAACGCGCTTGCCGTCGACATCGATGTCGCGGACGGTCTTCTTGGTAAAGGCCATGTTTGCTTCTACCTTTCGTACGTGTCTGCCTTCCATTACGGCAGACGATTTCTTATAAAAAGGACGCGACCCTAGGGTGTAAGCCCTATAAGGCCGCGCCCTTCTTTAGACGCTCAACGAGCTATTCGCTAAAAGCTAAATTAAGCAACGAACTTCTCGAAGTACTTGATGGTGCGGACCATCTGAGAGGTGTAGGAGTTCTCGTTGTCGTACCAAGAGGTGACCTGAACGAGGGTCTGGCCGTTGCCGAGGTCAGAGCACATGGTCTGAGTGGCGTCGAAGATGGAGCCGTGGGTCTCGCCGACGATGTCGCGGGAGACGATCTGGTCCTCGTTGTAGGCGAAGGTCTCGGGGATGGTCTCGGCGTAGGCCTTCATGGCAGCGTTGACCTCGTCGACGGTGACCTTCTTGTCAACGACGGCGTAGAGGTTGGTCAGCGAGCCGGTCGGCGTCGGGACGCGCTGGGCGGCACCGATGAGCTTGCCGTTGAGCTCGGGGAGAACCAGGCCGATGGCCTTGGCAGCGCCCGTGGTGTTCGGGACGATGTTCTCGGAGCAGGCGCGGGAGCGACGGAAGTTGCCCTTGCGCTGCGGGCCGTCGAGCGGCATCTGGTCGCCGGTGAAGGCGTGGATGGTGGTCATGATGCCGGACACGATGGGAGCGAAGTCGTTCAGACCCTTGGCCATCGGGGCGAGGCAGTTGGTGGTGCAGGAAGCAGCGGAGATGATGTTGTCCTCAGCGGTCAGCGTCTCATGGTTGACGTTGTACACGATGGTGGGCAGATCGCTGCCGGCCGGAGCGGAGATGACGACCTTCTTGGCGCCAGCGTTGATGTGGGCCTGAGCCTTAGCCTTGCTGGTGTAGAAGCCGGTGCACTCGAGAACGACGTCGACGTCGAGGTCGCCCCAAGGCAGGTTGTTGGCGTCGGCCTCCTTGTAGATCTTGATCTCCTTGCCGTCAACGGTGATGGAATCCTCGCCAGCAACGACCTCGTGATCGCGAGCGTAGTTGCCCTGCGTGGAGTCGTACTTCAGCAGGTAAGCGAGCATATCGGGAGAGGTGAGGTCGTTGATAGCGACGATCTCGGAGCCCTCATGACCGAACATCTGACGGAAAGCCAGACGACCGATGCGACCGAAGCCGTTAATAGCAACCTTTACTGCCATTGTGTCTCCTTTCGTAAGGCCCCCGCGAGCTACAGCGCCCGCCGTTGAGGCCCACAAACTAACCACTCACCTAATATACCTTTTTTTGACTTGAATTTCACGAGAATGCTCGAAATTGAAAATCAAATTTACGTTAAAACGTTTTAAAGACTAAAATAGCAGCTAAATCCGTATATAAGTCGATACTTCAAACTACCTGTTTGCTTCAATGAGCTTTTCAAGCCTCAAAACGCGATGGTACAGGGCAGACTTCGACAAGGGAGGGTCAGCCATCTCCCCCAAATCACGCAGCGACAGATCGGGATAGCGCTCGCGCAGGTCGCAAAAGACCGCCAAGGCATCCGGAAGCGCATCGCGAAGGCCACGCTGCTCGAGCTCATCGATAAGCGCAAGCTGATGTTGGGCAGCACCGGCGCTTCTGGTCTGGTTGGCGAGCTCGGCATTCACGCGACGGTTCACATCGTTCTTAACCAACTTGACCGCGCGCGCCTCCTCAATCTCGGCAACACTGCGCTTGGCACCAATCAGCTTTAATAGATGCTCGATTTCCTCGGCGCTCTTAATGTACACGGCATATGACCCCCGCCGTGCATTAACACGAGCATGGACCCCAATCTGCTCCAACAGATCGCAAAGTCCCTTGGCATATTGCTCGCCCTGCACAGCGATCTCCAAATGAAAATCGCCGCGTGGATCGGCCACGAAGCCGCCCGCGATGAGCGCGCCGCGGATATAGGCAAGTCTACAGCAAGGACGGGCAACGATATGTCGGGGTACGCCGGCGACAAGTCCTCCCCTACGGTCGAGGATACCCAGCAGCACCAGAGCCTTATCCAGGTCTGGCTGATCAGGCAAGGTGATGAGATAGTTTCGAACCTTATGCAATACAGATTTACGGACGGTGAACTCCGTTTTGAGCTTAAGGATACGATGCGTCAGCGTGATCATCGTGCGCGCGACGGCTCCCGTCTCAGTCGCAACCGTCAAACGATACCGCCCAGAGCCGGTAAGCGAGAGCGTACCGCTCACGCGCGTGAGGGCGGCGAGCGTCGACAAGTCGCAGTATTCACATTCGGGTTCGCAGCGCGCAAGCTCGTCGCGCACCTCAGCGGTAAACGACATGCAGGCCTATGCCTTCGTGTTGGCGCGCGACAGGTCGCGGTGGGAGATGCTCACATGATACTGAGCGCCTTCCAGGTAACGGGCCGTGGCCTCGGCAATGGCAACGCTGCGGTGCTGGCCGCCCGTGCAGCCGATGGCGATAGAAAGCTGCGGCTTGCCCTCCGCGATATAGCCCGGCATCACCGTATCGAGCAGCTGTGTCCAAGCCTTCCAAAACTCCTGCGTCTTGGGATGGTCCAGAACAAAATCGGAGACCTTTTTATCGAGACCGGTCATCGTGCGCATTTCGGGATCGTAGAACGGATTGGGCAGGAAGCGGACGTCGATCATAATGTCCGCCTCGACGGGCATGCCGTGCTTAAAGCCAAACGAGAACACGTGGACGTCCATGAGCTGCTGGTCGGACAGCTCGGAAAATGCCATACGCAGCTTGTTGCGCAGCGCAGAGGTGCGCAGACGGCTCGTGTCGATAATCATATCGGCTCGGTCGCGCACGCCCTGAAGCTGAAGGCGCTCGCGCTGAATGGCATCGGCCGTAGTCTCCCCCGGCTTGGCAATGGGATGACGGCGGCGATTTTCGCTGTAGCGACGAATCAGCACCTCGTCAGAAGCCTCCAGGAACACGATGTCGCAGCTCATCTCGCGCTCTTCGAGCGCGGCGACCGCATCGAGCAACTCGTCAAACAGTCCCTGGCTACGCAAATCGCAGGTGACGGCGAGATGCCTGCCCACGCCCGTATTGATGCCGACGAGCTCGGCAAGCTGGGCGATGAGACGCGGAGGCAGGTTATCGATGCAAAAATAGCCCATGTCCTCGAACACGTGCATGGCCTGTGTGCGGCCCGATCCGGACATTCCGGTGATGATGACGATATCGGGGATGCGCTCCGAGCGCTCCGCCGCATCCATGGCATCTCCCTTTTGCATGTGCTGCCTCCTGAAAACAAGCGCGGGACCCAGCAACCCGGATCCCGCGCGGTCAATTGCCTTTAATGAGTATACCGCCCTGAGCGGATACGAGGTCCGTCTTACGCCTCAAGCGCAGCTTTGAACCAACTCGTAATACTCGTGGGGTGCGTAATGGCAGTGCCTACGACAACTGCCCAGGCGCCCGCATCAATCGCGGCGCGGGCCTCCTCGGGCGTGTGCACGCGGCCCTCGCAGATGATGGGAAGACCGGGGAATTCCTCGGTCGCCTGACGCAGGAGCGGCAGATCGGGACCGTCGGCCATGGTGCAATCGATAGCGGCAACACCATGAGAAAGCGTGGTGGACACCAGGTCGAAGCCCATGTCGACAGCACGACGAATGTCCTCGATGGTGGCACAATCCGCCATCAGGAGCACGCCCTCCTCGTGCAGCGGACGGAAGGTATCCTCGACCGTCTTGCCATCGGGGCGCGGACGATCGGTGGCGTCGATCGCCACGATATCGGCACCGGCAGCAACGCAGGCGCGAGCGTGACGCAGCGTCGGCGTGATGTAAACGCCCTCGTGCCCATCCTTCCACAGGCCGATGACGGGAACCTCACAGCGACCCTTAATGGCGGCAATGTCGGCAAGGCCCTGGCAGCGAATGGCGGCGGCGCCGCCGAGCTCGCAAGCGCGAGACATTTGCGCCATGGTCTCGGGCGTACGAAGCGGCTCGCCCATATACGCCTGAACGCTCACGACGAGCTTGCCCTTCAGGGATTGAATCAAAGGATCGACGGTCATAAGGCTGCAACCTTTCTTAGAACAGCCTCCCGAGGCGTGTTGTCTCGGGAGGCTCCTACAGCAGATACTTTTACTTCAACGAGGCAAGAAGATGCTCAGCGGCACCGATGAGCGGAGCATCGCCCTCCAGAGAACCGATGAGGATCGGTGTGTTCTGAAGCGGATCGAGCGCCTGGCTGGCATAGCCCTCGTGCACCGAATCCTTCCACGTCTGCGAACGCCAATCGGGACCTTGGTGAATCACGCCGCCCGAAAGCACGATGACCTCGGGGTCCAGGATGTTAGCGAGCGAGCCCAAGCTGGCCCCCAGCGCAAAGCCGGCGTCATGGATGACCTCGGTCGCCTTTGCGTCGCCCGCACGGCACAGGTCGTTCACATCGCGACCGACCGAAGGACGGCTGGGGTCGACGCGGCCAAAACGCTCATCGTACATTCGACCAATGGAAGTGCCCGAAGCAACCGACTCCAGATGGCCGGAACGCCCGCAGGCGCAGGGAATGCCGGCGGCAGCCGAGCACTCGATGTGGCCCATATGGCCGGCAGCACCATGGAAGCCCTGCATCACGCGGCCGTTCTCGACATATGCGCCGCCGATGCCCGTACCGATGCCAAGACACAAGACGGAGAACTTGCCCTTGCCGACGCCCCAGTGGGCCTCGCCCAGAGCATGAGCCTGCACGTCGCCTACGACGGCAACGGGAAGACCGAGGTCCTCGCGCAGACGCGGCCCCAACTGAACGCCGGACCAGCCGGGCATGATCTCGTTGGCATACGCGATGGCGCCCGTCTTGGGATCGACGACGCCGGCGGCACCGATGCCGACGCCAAGGACCTCGACATCGGGATTCGCCTCGAGAGCAGCCTTGATGGACGCCTCGATACGCTGGAAGACGGCCTCGCCGCCCTCTTGGGCCTCAGTGGGAACCTCGGCCTCAAAAACGGGATGAGGCACGCTGCCGTCAGCCGGGTACTCCATGATGGCAGTCGCGATCTTAGTTCCGCCGATATCGACAGAGCAGACGTACTTGTTCTCCATGTCGCTCTCCTTAGGAGATAAAAAACAACTACAGGAAATGCGCCGTCAGGCTAGCCGTCACAGCGCGGTAAAGGTTTTCCAGATGCCCGAGATCGCCGAGAAACCGTGTGGCCATTGACCTAATGGGTCATGGCCGCACGGTTGAACGGCGAGGTCGGGTGCCTGGGAAAGCTTTAAAGGAGACCGTTGTCCTGAAGGACCTTCTTAATCGCCTCGACGTTCTCGCCGGTCATGGCCTTCACCGGGCGCGGCATGGTCGGGCTGTCGAAGATGCCCATGAGGTTCATAGCGGTCTTGAAGGCGCCGACGCCACCGGCATAGCCCTGGACGCCCGAGGTGACATCCCAGATGTGCGAAATCTCATTGAGGCGATCCTGCTCGGCCTTGACGGTAGCCCAGTCACCAGCCTGAGCGGCCTTCCACTGACGCACGTAGCCCTCGGGCTCAACGTTGGCGAGACCCGGGACGGAACCGTCGGCGCCACCGAGGTAGGCGCCGTCGACAACAACCTCGTGACCGGTGAGAATGCTCATCGGATGGCCGTTCTTCTCGTTCTCCTGAACGAGGTAGCGGAACGAGATGTCATCACCCGAGGAATCCTTGACGCCAGCAAGGACGCCCTCGGCGCCGAGCTTGGCAAGGAGCTTCCAGGGGAGCTTGGTATGAACGCAGACGGGAATGTCATAGGCGAAGATGGGCAGGTCGAGTTCCTCGTGCAGGATGCGGAAGTGCTCCTCGACCTCGGTCATGCCCTGCAGGGCATAGAACGGGCAGGTGGCGACGAGGGCATCGGCGCCCAGCTCCTGGGCGACCTTGCCGTGCTCGATCATGCGCTCGGTCTCGGTGTCGATGATACCGACCAGAACAGGCACGCGGTGATCGACGATGCGCACGGCCTCGGCGATAATCTGACGACGACGCTCGTCGGTGGAGAAGACGACCTCGCCCGAGGAGCCCAGGAAGAACAGGCCATCGACGCCGGCATCGATCATGCGGTTGATGCTGCGCTCAAAGGAGGCAACGTCGAGCTGGTGGTCTTCGGTATCGGGAACAACGACGGGAGGGATAACGCCGGTGAATTTCTGAGTTGCCACAAGAATCTCCTTAGTTGTCTGGCGGGCGACCCTATGCCACCCACTCTTGTTGACAGTGTCCAGGCCGTCTAGGCCAAAGAACACGGGTAGAACGTTTGGTTAAAGAAGTCGACGACTTCGTTTTCGAACGCATTGATACGCTCATGAGCGTATTTGGCATAGATGATATGCCTCCGGTCACACTCAAAACCGTTGAATACGGCAAACTGGCCCTTGGGGTCGCTCGCGGCATCCATAAGCGATGTGCCCATGAGCACCGATCCGCGCACCCGAGACGACAGCGCCTCGAGGCCGCCAGGAAGCGGATTGGCAACCGCCGTGCAGGCGAGGCCCCGCTCGTCCAGAGCAGAAACCGCCAGCGCGACTCCGCCGCCAAGACCCTCGCCCCATGCAAAGATGCGGTCGGGGTCCATGCCATCAAGATTGCGCGCCACCTTCGCCAGCGCGCAACCCCAACGGACGCGCTCGACAAAAGCGGGCGAAGAAATCCCCCGCTGCAGGTCGTCCGCACCAGCAACATCGTCATCCAGCGCGAGGACGGCATACCCCATGGCGGCAAATCTCGTCATGTGATGCCAGCCGCGCACAGGCCGATCGATGTCGTGGAACATCAGGCACAACGGCACGCGCTCAGATACTCGGGCACGACCGACAGGCTCGATCAAACGAGCGTGAATCGCATCGTCACCGAGCTCAAAGGAGACCTCCGAGTAACGGGCGCAGGGGTTAACAAAGTCAATCGCCGTAATGGCCAGGCCTTGAATCTCAAGATTCGAAGCGCATGTCTCTAAATCAGAAACATCTGCTTGGACATCACCGTGCCAGTCCCGATATTCTGCGAGCCTTGACGAAACCGTTCCAGGAATTCCCACGAGTCCGGGGAAAATCAGCTCGTCAACATTGCTCTCGCACTTAGACATGAGCCTCCCCTCCCTTGCAGAAAAACGGAATGATCAAATCGTCAAAATCCTGAATCTCCTCGTGGCCAAAGCCTTCAAAGAACTCATGACGCTTTTCGCAGGTCAGGTTGTTATAGACCGCAAACTGCGTCGCTGGCGGACAGACGATATCGGCTGTGCCAGTGCCAAACAGCACGGGGCATTTGACCATAGGGGCAAAGTTCTTGGAATCGAAGTACGCCAGCTTGGCATAGCCTTCGTCAATACGAGTCGAGTCCTCGTCAAACCAGCGAGACCAATAGCGCAGGCCCTCGTAGGCAATGTCGTCGGCATCCAAATCCCAGACCAGGCGGAAATCTGACAGGAAGGGATAGAGGATGGCGGCACGATTGATAAGCTCGCTGTTAAGCGCACAGGTCGCAATGCCCAAACCGCCGCCCTGCGACGCGCCGTTCACAAACACACGCGCGAGATCGATGCCCTCGAGCTCGCGAACGATGCGGCACAGGATGCGAATATCTTGGTGCAAGCGGACATAGTAGAGGTTGGCCGGGTCGCCGTCGATACCGGCGACGATATGACCGGCAACCGTTGTGCCCTCAAATCCACCAATGTCCTCGGAGGGACCTCCTTGGCCGGGGCAGTCGAGGGCGATGAGTGCCATGCCCATGCCCGCAAACGACGCCTGCTCAAACCAGCTGCGGCTAGCACCCGGATACCCATGGAACTGAAGCACCAATGGCGCGGGCTCGTCCGAGACGGGTTTAAGGTACTTGGCATGCAGGCGCGCGCCACACATGCCGGTATACCAGAGGTCGAAAAGCTGGCAGGTCGCGGCATCGGCGACCGATGCCGCCTCGATCGCATAGTCAAGCCCGACGGCGTCGGCCTCGGCCATGCGGTCCTTCCAAAAGAGATCGAAATCCGATGGACGGGGCATAGCGCCTCGATATTCACCAAATTGCTGTTGTAGCTCCTGAGCACTTGGCATGGCTCGTGAACCCAACCTTTCGAAATCGCAACGGAGGTGCGCCCGGTAAGGGAACCGGGCGCACGGGAGGGAAAGCGAGGCTACTCGCCGAGCTTGGGATGCAGCAGCGACGGCGCAGCGCCGAGCAGCATCTTGGTGTAGGGATCCTGAGGGTGCTGGAAGACCTGCTTGGCCTCGCCCTGCTCGACGATCTTGCCGCCATTCATAACGATGATGTCGTCAGAGATATAGCGGACCGTCTGGATGTCATGGCTGATGAACACCATGGCCAGGCCGAGCTCCTTCTTAAGGTCGGTCAGCAGGTTCAGAATCTGCGCACGGACCGAAACGTCCAGAGCCGAGGTGGGCTCGTCGGCGATGATGGCATCGGGGTTCAGCGACAGGGCACGAGCAATTGCGACGCGCTGGCGCTGGCCGCCCGAAAGCTGGCCGGGAAGAACCTCGGCGGCGGAGCTGGGCAGACCGGTGAGCTCCAAGAGCTCCTTGACGCGCTTCTCCTGCTCGGCCTCGGTACCCAGGTTGTGGACGCGCATGGGGTCGAGCAGTTGCTCGCGAACAACCATGCGGGGGTTGAGCGCCGTGGCCGGGTTCTGGAACACGACCGAGATGACGCGACCCATGTGGCGACGGTCCTCGGCGGTACGTTTGGTAACGTCCTTGCCCTTAAAGTAGACCTTGCCGCTCGTGGGGGCCTGCAGGCCGCACATGACGTTGGCGGTGGTGGACTTTCCGCAACCGGACTCACCGACGATGCCGATGGTCTGTCCGGGCATGAGCTTAATCGTTACACCCTGGACGGCGTGAACCAGGTTGGGGTGCAGAATCGAGCCGGTACGGGTCCTAAAGGTGACGTGGACGTCATCAAGGAAGATGATCGGCTCGACGCCGTTGACTGCGGTCTCGCTCATCTACATCACCTCCGCGTGAGGGGTCAAACCATTTGCCTTGAGCACCTCGTCGGGGAGCTCGGAATAGAAGTGCTCGGTGCCGGGCACGCGCTTGAAGACCGGACGGGTGTCCAGGCCAATGCGCGGATGGCTCGAGCGGGGCGCGAAGCGATCGCCCTTGGGGAAATCGCGCGGGCTGGGAACAGCGCCGGGGACCTGGTGCAGACGGCCCGAGCCGCTCTCGATGGACAGGACGGAGCCCAGAAGGCCGCGGGTGTACTCATGAATCGGGTTGGTGAGCAGCTCCTTGGTGGGCGCCTGCTCGATAACCTGACCGGCGTACATAACCGTGATGTTATGGGCAACCTCGGCGACCAGCGCCAGGTCATGCGAAACGAAGATCATGGCAAAGCCGAGCTTGGCCTGAAGATCGTTGAGCAGCTTGATGACCTGCTTCTGGACGGTAACGTCCAGAGCGGTCGTAGGCTCGTCGCAGATGACCAGCTTGGGGTCGCGGGTAAGGGCCATAGCGATCAGAACGCGCTGACGCTGGCCACCGGAAAGCTCATGCGGATAGCTCTCGAGCGTACGCTTGGGGTCGAGGCCCACGAGCTCCAGGAGCTCCTCGGCGCTACGGGTGCCGCCACGCTTGGTGAGCTGCTTCATCTGGGCGGAAATGAGCATGGAGGGGTTGAGCGAGGACAGGGCGTCCTGATAGACCATGGCGATATCGGTACCGCGAAGGCCGAACCACTCCTTCTTGCTCATCTTGAGCAGGTCGCGGCCCTCCCAGAGAACCTCGCCGGAAAGATGCTCGTCATCGTCGGTCAGGCCCATGATGGCCAGCGTGGTGATGGACTTACCGCAGCCGGACTCACCGACCAGGCCCATGGTCTGGCCGGGACGGACATCAAAGTTGACGTGGTCGACGACGTTGATATCACCGTGGTGTTCAAACTGGATGCAGAAATCGCGGACCGAAAGGATCGGCTCAACGGACTCATCGGGCACATGGCGGTCGTTACGCTTGAGTTCGACATCACGCAGAGCGCCAAGACGGGCGGACAGGGACTGAGCCTGCTCCTTGTAGGCGCGAACGGGGTCGGAGACCAGCAGGTCGGCCTCGCGGCGCTTGGAGGAGTCGGTCGGATCCAGGGCGGCGGAGGGAGCAGCGGCCATGGCGTCGGTAATGCCCTCGGACAGGATGTTGAGTGCCAGGCAGGTGATCATGATGGCCAGGCCCGGGAACAGCGCCTGCCACCAACGGCCAGCGAGCACGCCACCGCGGGCGTCAGCGAGGATGTTGCCCCAGGTAGCGGTAGGCTCCTGAATACCAGCGCCGATAAAGGTCAGCGAGGCCTCGAAGATGATGGCATCGGCGACCAGAGTAACGGTGAAGACCATAATCGGGGCGATGCAGTTGCGCAGGACGTGCTTGATCAAAATCCACGGAGCCTTGGCGCCGGAAACGATGACCGCGCGGACATAGTCCTCGCCGTACTCGGACACGATGTTGGCGCGCACGATACGGGCAATCTGCGGAGTGTACATAAAGCCGATGGCGAAGATAATCGACGGCACGGAATTGCCCAGGATGGAGACGAAGACGGCAGCGAGGGCGATGCCCGGGATGGACATGATGATGTCCAGGATGCGCATGATCGCTTCGGAAACGGACTTACGCGAAACCGCCGCGAGGGCGCCCACGACCGAGCCGCAGACCAGAGCCATGGCAGTGGCGCCAAAGCCGATGATCAGCGAGTAACGACCACCGTAGAGCATGCGCGACAGAATGTCGCGACCCTTATCGTCGGTACCGAAGATAAATCCGTTGCCGGGAGCCTGGCGAGCCGTAAAGATCTCGACCGGGCTATAGGGGGCAAGAAGGGGCGCCAGAATCGCAGTCAGGGCGACCAGCACCAGCACGACGGCGGCAATCTTAGAAGACAACGTCATCTTCTTCCAGCCACCGAGCTTGAGCCCCTTGGAGGCAGCCTTCTCGAGCTGCTCGGTTTGCTTCTCTCGAATCTTTACCATAATCTACACCGTCCTGATGCGCGGGTTGATGAGCAGGTAGAGCATGTCAACCACGATGTTGATGATGATGAAGGCAAGAGCAACGACGATAACGACGCCCTGAACCAGGTTCGCCTCGTTGCCCTGAACGCCCTGCAGAATCGCAGTGCCCATGCCGGGGAGGTTGAAGATAACCTCGATGACGACGGCGCCGCCCATGAGGTAACCGATCTTAAGACCGAGGGTGGTGACCGGGGTGATCAGCGCATTGCGAAGAACGTTGATGCCGACGACGACCTTCTCGGGAACGCCGGCGCCGCGAGCCATACGGACATAATCCTTGTCGAGCTCCTCGACCATGGCGGTACGCACGATACGAGTCATCTGGCCCGTCAGCGGAAATGCCAAGGCGATAGCGGGCATGATCATACGTCCCAGATAGCCAACCGGATTCGTGGTGAAGTGAGGCAGAGCACCCGATGCCGGGAGCACCTTAAGGTAGGAAGAGAACAGCAGGATCAACAGAACGGCAAGCCAGAACGACGGGGTTGCCAAGCCGGCGATGGAAAAGACGCGGATCACTTGGTCCGGCCATTTGTCGCGATACAGTGCCGCGATGACGCCGAGCAAAAACGAAACGACCGCACCGATGGCAAGACCGATAAAGGTCAGCTGCATCGTGACGGGCAGGGCCGTGGAGATGCGCTTGGCAACGGAGTTGCGAGCAGCACCATAGGTGCCCATGTCGCCATGGATCAAATCGCCCATATAGCGCACGTAGCGCACGGGCCAGGGGTCGTCCAGACCATACTTCTCATGGTACTCGGCAACCGCCTCGGGCGAGGCACCGTCACCCAACGCCGTGTAGGCGGGGTCGGTCTTGGAGAACGACATAAGGAAGAACACCAGGACGGTGACGCCCAATGCCATGATCGGCAGCGCCACAAGACGCCTTCCAATCAAACGTAGCAAGTTGTTCACGTTCTCTCCCCTTTCTTTTGTCGGTAGGACCAACTGGTATATGAGTACGGGTACTCATTACAAGACCCGAGCGACATCGTTGCCGCCCGGGTCTTTGTTTCAACTATGAGGATACGGCCCCAATGACCGATATCCTGCATACAGACTCAAGCGAGTCTTACGCCTTGACGGTCGCAACGCCCCTGAAGGACATGCTCGTCGTGCCGATGCCCTTGAAGCCATCGAGGGCCTCGCCGTTGGGCGCAGTGGACGGATCGTCCCAGGAAGCGGAGACGGTCTTGACGTGGACAACGGGGTACAGAACGGCGTTGTCGGCAATGATGTCGAAGCACTCGTTCCACTTCTTCTGCTGCTCGTCGCCCTCGGCGGCAAGAGCCTCGTCCATGAGACTGTGGAGCTTCTGCCACTCAGCGGACTCCTTCCACGGGCAACGGGTCTGCATCCAGACGTTGTCGCCGTACCACCAGTTGAGCAGCAGGTCGGGGTCGGCGCCGAAGCAGGAAGGATCGCCAGGGGCAAGGAGGATATCGTAGGCCTCGCCGCCGTCGATGGCAGCGTAGGTGGCCGGCGAGGTATCGGTCTGGATGGTCACATCGAAGCCGAGAGCGTCGAGGTCGTTCTTGACCTGGGCGGCCATGCCCTTAATCTGCTCGTTGTCGGTGGTGCGCAGGGTGATGGCACCCGGGGTGATGCCAGACTCCTCGATGAGCTTCTTAGCCTTCTTGGCGTCGGTCTTGTACACCGTGGAAGCCTCATGATAGTTGGTGAAGCTCTTGGGCAGGTAGCAGCTGGCAGCGGTGGCAAGGCCGGCGAAGGTGTTGCTGACCATCTTCTCGGTGTCGAGCGCATACATGACAGCCTGACGGACCTTGACGTTGTTCCAAGGCTCCTTGGCGACGTTGAACATGATGAAGCGGGTGCCGAAACCCTGGACGTTGTCGATCTTGCAGCCAGCGCTCTCGAGCTGGTCGACGGCGTCAGCGGTGACGAGCTCCATAACGAGCGTGGAGCCTTCCTGCTGGGCGGTAACGCGAGCGGTGGGGTCGGTCAGGATGCTGTACTGGATCTTCTTATCCTCGGCAGCATACTCACCGTTGTACTCGGGGTTGGGAACCAGGGTGATCTCGGTATCGGAGATAGAGTCGTACATCCAGGGGCCGGAACCGATCGGCTGCTTGGCGCGATCCTCCTCGGACTGAGTAGCCGGGGTAACACGGATGATGGCCAGACGATCCTTGAGCAGGGAGAAGTTGGGGACCTTGGTCTTGACCGTTACAGTGCTGGCATCCTTGGCCTCGATGGACTCGAAGGGCTGGAAGAACGGAGCATAGGTAGCGGAAGCAGCGCAAGCGGTGTAGGAAGCGACGACGTCGTCAGCAGTGACCTCGGTACCATCGGAGAACTTGGCGCCCTTGCGGATGGTGACCTCGAAGGTAGTGTCGTCCACGGACTTGGGATCGTCGGTGGCGAGCTCGTTGAAGGTGCTGTAGTCGTGGTAATCGATGCCGTAGAGACCCTCGACGACGTGCCAGTTAGCACCCAGGCCCACAGCGGAGCCGGTGCTGGCGGGATCGAAGCTGGACGGAGCGTAAGCGGAACCAGCGGTAATCACACCGCCGCCACGGTTGGCGGAATCGGCGGAACCGGAAGCGGAACCCTCGTCGTTGGAGCTGCCACCGCAGCCGGTGAGACCAAGCCCTGCGACAGCAGCGACGCTGCCGGTGAGGCCGAGGAACGAACGCCTGGACATACCCTTGTTGATGATGGCCATGTCTTCTCCTATCAATAGAGAATCTTACCCGGGAGCACCTAGACTTGCCCCCGCGCAACTTGCGGACGATATATACCTTACCTACCGACGAACCCAACTGAGGTGCCGCGCTCGGCGACCGATACATACATACGCTTGAACGGTATTTACTACCGTTCACCGAATTCATTGACAAACGATTCGCCAGACAGTATGTATCGACGAGGTGAGATATCAGTCATCGTCAACCCGCAGGATAGCAGGGTTGTTCACCATGGCTAGTCAAACGTTTTAGCGTTAATAAAACCCGAAATCGACAGGTAATCGCCGCGAAATAAATGATTGAAAATCGGCCAATCATGTATATCAGTTGTTTAGAAGCACGTTTAGTTTTCGGAACGGTTGACCGATGCCTGGGCGCGTTCGGCATTCCATGCAACAAGTGCCTCGTGGACCGCTTTGGCGACATCGGCCGGAACGCCTCGAACTTCCGCGATCTCTTGCTCGCTCGCCGCGCGCAAACGCTTCATCGAGCCAAAATGGCGCATAAGGGCACGTTTTCTGGTGGGTCCCACGCCTGGAACGTCATCGAGTACCGAAACCGTCATGGCTTTATCGCGCAATTCGCGATGGAACGTGATGGCAAAACGGTGCGATTCATCGCGCACCTGTTTGATTAGATAGAGCGACGCGGACCCGGTCGGAAGCACGACTGGAGTCTCGTCCCAAGGCACGAAAACCTCCTCATCGGCCTTTGCCAAGCCACAAACTGGTATATCGAGCCCAAGAGCCTCAAGTTGCTTGATCGCAGCGGTCAATTGCGGCTTACCGCCATCGACAACGAGCAAATCGGGGCGCGATCCAAAGCGCTCGTCGGCCATGCGCTCGGGAGCATAGCGTCGTCCCAAAACCTCGGACATCGACACGAAGTCGTTTGCCTCGTCCAATTCGGCCTGAATTTTAAAACGACGGTACTGGCTCTTGTCGGCGCGTCCGTTGGTAAACACCACCATCGAGGCGACGGTAAAGGTTCCGTGCAGCGTCGAGATATCGAAGCACTCGATACGCATCGGCGGCGCTGGCAGCGCCAGCGCGCTTTCGAGCTCCAGGAGCGCCTGATTGGTGCGGTCGTCAGCGTACCCCGTTCGCATCATGTAGCGCATGAGGGCATGGCGCGCATTTTTGGATGCCATATCGAGCAAACGGTGCTTTTCGCCACGCTGCGGCCTATGGAGATGGCAGGAACGCTCGCGCTTGCCCGCAAGCCATTCCCCCAGCGCCTCCGCATCCTCAAGCTCGACGGAAAGGTTGACCTCAGCTGGAATATCAGCCGTCTCGTCGTAATAGCGCTTAAGAAAGCCCGACTGGAGCTCTTCCTCGTCAACATCAAGACCCTTGTCGAGAATGAACTCGCAGGTGCGAACTGTTCGGCCCTCGCGAACGACGAAGACGCAAGCGGCGGAGATGGTCTCCTCGCGATAGAACCCGATGACATCGATATCGACACTGGAGGGAAAAACGACTTGCTGACGATCGTCCAGACCCCTGATGACCTCCAAACGACGTTTGACGCGTGCCGCGCGCTCAAAGTCGAGCGCCTCGGCGGCATCCGTCATCTCGGAGGTCAGCTCATCGACGACATCCTTGCGATGGCCCGACAAAAAGCGCTCGACACGCTTGACGTTCTTGGCATAGTCTGCCGGGGAAATCGCGCCGACACACGCACCCGGGCCGCGCCCGACATGGTAGTCAAAGCAGGGACGCCCGTTTTGCGCGCAAATCATATTGACGATGTCTTCCTCGCCCTTGTGGGACTCAACGATACGGCGACAACGACGCCACTCCGCACAGGATGCGGAGCAGATGGGAATAACCTTGCGCAGCGTATCTATCGTCTCACGTGCCGCACGGCTATCGGTATAGGGTCCAAAATAGCGCGTTCCCGGCTTATGACGCTCACGCGTATATTTGATAGCGGGATACAGGTCGCCCTTTGTAATGGCGATAAAGGGGTAGCTCTTGTCATCCTTGAGGTCGACGTTAAAGTACGGATGGTACTGACCAATCAAATTGCGCTCGAGCACCAACGCCTCATGCTCGGTCTCCACCACGATATAGTCAAAGCTCGCCACCAGCTGCATCATCAGCGGAATCTTTTGACGCTCATCCTGCAGTGTCACGTATTGACGCATGCGGGCGCGTAGGTTTTTCGCCTTGCCCACGTAGATGACATCGCCCTTGGCATCCTTCCAAAGGTAGCATCCGGGCTGTGTGGGAACGCGCGAAACCTGCTCGGCAAGCGTTGGAATGTTGTCGTGACCGGCCACGCGCACCTACTTGCGACGAAGCAGCGCCGAGACCTCGGGCATCTTAAGGACGACGGCAAGGCCAAAGGTAACAGCAAGCGAGACGACACCCGCAACGCAAACATAGCCAAGAGTAATCAGAATCGAACCGCCAAGCGCCCCGACAAAGTGCTCAAGCGCCCACATGACGCCGGCGCCTGCGGCAGCACCCAGGCCACCGAGCAAAAGGCCAAAGAAACCGCCATGTAGGATAGATTTGACCTGAAGGCCACGCAGACGACGACGCAGCCACCACAGCGAACAACCGACCAAGATCACGTAGTCGACGACATACGAAAGCGCGATTGCCGGCATGCCGAAGCCCAGCACAACGCCAAACAGCAGAACCGAGCCGGCCTGGCCGATGGCAGAATACAGGCAATAGCGGCTATAGGGCTTCATGTCGAGCAAGGCAGAGAAGCTCTTCTGCATCAACACGACCACGCCGTAGAGCGGCAGCGAGAGCGCCAGGTAGACAAGGTACTCGGACACCAGCCTCACGCCGGATTCATCGAACTTGCCAGCACAGTAGATCATGTTGAGCGGACGCGCGAAGACAATCAGGTACAGCGCGAACGGAATCAGGAAGAACAGCATCTGGGCGACGCCACGCGAAATGCCCGTGCGAACGCTGTCGTAATCCTTCTCCTGCGCGTCGTGAGAGAGCTCGGTATAGAGCGCCGTCGAAAGCGAGGCGGCAATCAGCGCGTAGGGCAGCGTGTACCACAGGCGCGCATAGGCGATGACGGAAGGACCAGTCTCGGGCTGGACCACCAGCGCGGCAGCGTTGGTGATAGAAGTCGAGACAAACATGCACACCGTGGCGAGCAGCGTCGGGATACCGAGCGCAATCGTCTGCCGCAGTGCGGGGTCCTTAAAGTCGATATGGATATGGGGATGCACGCCGTGCTTGCCAAGCGCGGGGATCTGACATGCCATCTGAACAAAGACACCGAGGGTCGTACCGGCCGCAATCAAGATGATGCCGGCACGTTCGCCAAACTGTGCGGACACGGGCGCAAAACCCATAAAGCTCGCAATGACGATCACATTGTTGAGGACCGGAGCAAACGTCGACCAGAAGTAGTCGCGGTGTGCGTTGAGAACGCCCGAGAACACCGAGCCCAAACCATAAAACAGAATCTGGATGGCAAAGAAACGGAACATGAACGCAGCGGTATCCATGCTGCCGCCGTCACCCGAAAGGAACGATTGCGTCCAGATAAAGCCCGGGGCGAACACGGTCCCCAGCAACGAAATGCCACCCAGCACCAAAAGCAGAATGCCGAGCAGGTTGCCCACGTACTCGTTTGAGGCCTCGCGACCCTGCTCACGCCTCACGCCCATGTACACGGGCAAAAACGCCGTCACGAGCATGCCGCCCATCACGAGTTCGTAGAGCATATTGGGCAGGTTGTTGGCGACCTGATAGGAGGACGAGAGTAGCGACATGCCGATAGCGGCCGCCATTGCCCACGTGCGGATAAAACCGGTGACGCGAGACACGATAGTCAGGATGGTCATAAGCCCGGCGGAACGACCAACCGTGGAGTAGTCCGACGAGCCCATGTCGTCAGTGTCATCTCGCGACGAAGAAGCTTCGGATGAGGGTGTCTGAGGCGCAGATTCTTTTGCAAAATGAGCTCCGCGCTTCAATTCTTCCTGCGGCATCGCTCAGTCCTCTCTCGTAATCGCGGCAACCGTCGCCCCGCAAAATGCAATTAAATCATCGGGTGCAAGCTCGAGCTGATAACCACGCTTGCCTCCCGAAATAAAAATGGTATCCCAAAGGACACATGTCTCATCAATGAGCGTCCGGTAGCGTTTTTTCATACCGACCGGGCTGCAGCCGCCGCGAACGTAGCCAGTCGCCGCAAGCAAATCCTTCACATGCATCATGGCCAAGGACTTCTCCCCCGCGGCACGCGCGGCGGACTTTAGATCGAGCTCGTCGGCAACAGGGATGCAGCACACGACATAGTCGTTGGACGGTGTCACACAGACCAAAGTCTTAAATCCTTGACCGGGCTCCTCGCCAAGCTGCTCCGAAATCGCGACCCCCAGGCCCACCGACTCATCGCCATCGTCTTCGTACGTATGTAGAACATAGGAAATGCCGGCGCTTTCCAGCTCGCGCATCGCATTGGTTTTTGGCGTCTTTACAGCCTTTGCCATGACATATCCTTTCCCTCGCATTCGGACGCAAGGATTAAGTATATGTCCAATTCGGCTGCATACGTCACTTCGGCACAGCAAGCGCCATCGAATCACAAGGAGTCGATGGCGCCCATAAACTGAATCGCCTATTTATTGAGCATCAAGTTGAGCCTGGCGCTCCCGGTCACGCCTGAGCAACGGCGCCAAAAACTTGCCCGTATAACTCTGCGGACAGTCCGCAACCTGCTCCGGTGTACCCGAAACCACGACGGTTCCGCCGCCGTTACCGCCCTCGGGACCCATATCGATCAGGCGGTCGGCAACCTTGATGACATCAAGGTTGTGTTCAATCACCAGCACCGTGTTGCCCGCATCGACCAAGCGCTGCAGTACATCGAGCAGCTGGCGGACGTCCTCAAAATGAAGGCCGGTCGTCGGCTCGTCCAAAATATAGAACGTCTTGCCCGTCTGGCGTCGATGAAGCTCCTTGGCGAGCTTTACACGCTGCGCCTCGCCGCCCGAAAGCGTCGTGGCGGGCTGGCCCAGGCTCACGTAGCCCAAGCCTACATCGTACAGCGTCTGGAGCTTGCGCTTAATCTGCGGGATATTCCCAAAGAAGGCCAGCGCCTCGGTAACGCTCATGTCGAGCACGTCCGAGATGGTCTTGCCACGATAGGTGACCTCGAGTGTCTCGCGGTTGTAGCGTTTACCGCCGCAAACTTCGCAGGGAACGTAGATATCGGGAAGGAAGTGCATCTCGATCTTGATCTGTCCGTCGCCCTTGCACGCCTCACAGCGCCCGCCACTCACATTAAAGGAGAAACGACCTGGCGAGTAGCCGCGCGCCTTCGACTCCGGCGTACTCGCAAACAGTGCGCGAAGATCATCCCACAGGCCGATATAGGTAGCAGGGTTGGAACGCGGCGTGCGGCCAATCGGCGACTGGTCGATATCGATAACCTTATCGATACACTCGATGCCCTCGATTTTCTTATACGGACCCACAGGGCGCGTCGAGCGGTGAATGGCATTCGTAAGGGCAGGCGCAATGGTGTCGGTAACTAGGGAGCTCTTGCCCGATCCCGACACGCCGGTAACAACCGTAAGCGTACCAAACTCGATCTTGGCAGTAACGTTTTTGAGGTTGTTGGCTCGAGCGCCCGTAATTTTAAGGCAGCCGCGACCGGGTTTGCGCCGTTCATCAGGCACCCGGATCATTCGTTTGCCGGTCAGATAAGCGCCCGTCATCGACTCAGGACACGCCATGATATCGGCAGGCGTTCCCGCCGCGACTACGTGTCCGCCGTTGACGCCGGCGCCGGGCCCCATGTCGATCACGTAGTCGGCGGCACGGATTGTATCCTCGTCGTGTTCGACGACGATAACGGTATTGCCGATATCGCGCAGGCGCTCGAGCGTCTTGATCAGGCGCTCGTTGTCACGCTGATGAAGACCGATCGAGGGCTCATCCAGAATATAGAGCACGCCCATGAGACCCGCGCCGATCTGCGTTGCCAGTCGAATACGCTGTGCCTCGCCACCGGAAAGCGTCGCCGAGGCACGATCGAGCGTCAGATAGTCGAGTCCAACATCGACCAGAAAACGCAAGCGCTCCAGGATTTCCTTGACGATACGGCCGCCGATAAACCGTTGACGCTCGGTAAGTTCCAAGCCCTCAAAAAACTCGAGCGACTCACGGCACGACAGGCAACAAACCTCGTAAATGGACTTGCCGCCCACGGTGACGGCGAGCATCTCAGGGCGCAAACGAGCGCCGTGGCAGCTCGAGCACGGTTCCTCGCGAATGTACTTCTCCAGGCGCGCCTTGGTGTTCTCGTTCGTCGTCTCGGCATAGCGTTCGTACAGGATGTTGCGAACGCCCGAAAACTTTGTATCCCACTGGCTACGACGTCCGTCGAGCTTTTGGTAGTCGACCGAGATCTTCGTATCGCCCAGGCCATCCAAGAATGCACGACGCACGCGAGGGGGCAAGTCCTCCCACGGCGTATCGGCGCTCACCTTAAAGTGTTTGCAGACCGCAGCAAAAATCTGCGGATAGTAGTTCGAATTGCCAAACAGGCTACCAAAGACTCCGTCGGCAATGGACTTCGAGGGGTCCTCAATCAGCGCCTCGGCATCAACGGTTTTCTTAAAGCCCAGGCCGTCGCACTCAGGACATGCGCCATAGGGAGCGTTGAACGAAAAATCACGCGGCTGAAGATCGTCAATGGAGTGTCCATGCTCCGGGCACGCCAAGGCCAACGAATACTCCAGCAGTTCGCCCTCGGTCCCCTCGGGAGCATCGCGATCGGGCAGCATGTACACGTTTACATTGCCGTGCGCCAAGGCAGTCGCCTGTTCAACAGACTCGGCGATACGGCCCAGAGAATTCTCACGGATCACGATGCGATCGACTACGACCTCGATATCGTGCTTGAATTTCTTATCCAGATCGATCGGATCGTCGAACGAGCGCACTTCACCGTCGACACGCACGCGGCTAAAGCCCTCGGCGCGAAGGTCCTCAAACAGTTTGGTGTACTCGCCTTTTCGCCCGCGCACCACCGGTGCCAGCACAAACGCGCGGCGGCCCTCCCCCGCCGCCAAGACCTTGTCGGCAACCTGGTCGGTCGTCTGGCGCTCAATGACGCGGCCGCATTCGGGACAGTGCGGGGTGCCCACACGGGCGAACAGCAGGCGCAGATAGTCATAAATCTCGGTTACGGTGCCAACCGTAGAGCGAGGGTTTTTAGACGTCGTCTTTTGGTCGATCGACACCGCCGGCGAAAGGCCGTCGATTGAATCCAAGTCGGGTTTGTCCATCTGGCCCAAGAACTGGCGCGCATAGCTCGAAAGACTCTCGACGTATCGACGCTGGCCCTCGGCATAGATAGTGTCAAATGCCAGCGAACTCTTGCCCGAGCCAGAAAGACCGGTAATGACCACGAGTTGGTCACGCGGAATGGAAACATCGATATCACGGAGGTTGTGCTCACGAGCGCCGCGAATAACGATAGAAGAATCAGACATGGAAGCTCCTTGCCTCCTATTGCATCGAATCATACTGTCGATGAGTTTAGCGCACTCGACGCGCACAGATGTTCGTAATACAAGATTCGCAGACCTTTAGCTTTGCGTATCGGGCGCTTTGTTTCTCGAAATGCCGTGGAAAGGTTACAGTAATCTAATACTGAACTTAATTTGCCGTAACAGAGGAACGTCCATGACCGAAGATATCCCCCTTGAAATCACTTCGAGCGACATGGCCAATCTGCCCATATTCATCGCCGTCCTTATCGTGGCCATCGTCGTGGTGCGCGTACATTTTTCAATCAAACACAATGAAAAGCCGCCCATTGCCCGCGTCTTTTGGTGCGCGACGCTCCTCATCCCGCTCGGCATGGTAGCTGCATGGATTACGAATCAATTGCTCGTAAATGAGGACAATTCCCTATGGGTCCTTTCTTATTCGGCGCTCGGTGCTACCGCCGTCATACTTCTTGTCGAGCCCTTGGTTTCGGGACTTATCGACCAAACCGATCTTGCGACGGGAACGGTTGCCTGTATTTGCCGTGACATCCTTGTCATCGCCGCTGTTTCAGCGCTCTCGTTCGTTTCACTCGAAATTGCCTGTAACGAAACGTTCTATCGCATTCCCGCCAACTCATTCGGGTTTTCCGTCGGGCTGCTCGCGACGGTTCTGCTCTCCCTTTATTTGCTGGGACAGCGTCATGGAGGCGTCATGGCCCTCGTGCCCGTCGCCTGTTGCATCCTTGGCATTGCCGAGCACTTCGTCATAACGTTTAAAGGCGAGGCCATCCTGCCAAGCGATATCTTGGCCCTTGGCACCGCAATGGAAGTGAGCGAGGGATACGAGTTTACCTTTACCGCCGGAATCGTAGCCTCTCTAGCCCTGCTGGAGATTTCCCTGGGGCTTCTTTCGCTTATCCGACCGAGAAAGCTCCGTACGCCCACCCATGTCTTCCCCGCAATCGCCGCTAACCTCTGCGCTTTTCTGCTAGTGACCGTTGTGGGGCTCTCGGGCTTTTCCAGCATCGACTTGGAGCAGGCGCTGAATTTTGGATTTGACCGTTGGCAGCCCATCACCACGTATGCGTCTCAGGGTTTTATCACTTCGTTCACCGAAATGGTCAACGAGTTGCCCATTGAGAAGCCCGAAGACTATACGCCCGATGAGGCGCAGAGCATCGAGCAGGAGCTCGCCGCCACCTACGACAGCACGTATGGCTCGAGCGAGCAGCGCGCGGCGGCTGTTGCCCAGTTCAATGAAATCAAGCCGACGATTGTTGCCGTCATGAATGAGAGTTTTAGCGACCTTTCGTGCTTTGAGCAGCTCCAGGCGGCCGGGTACACCGGCCCCGCATTCTACAACTCGCTTCCCGACACACTTGTTCGCGGCACCATGCTCGCTTCGGTCGCCGGTGGCGGAACGGCGAACTCCGAATTCGAATTTTTGACCGGAGCGACAACGGCCTTTGTCGGATTAGGCAAAATCCCCTATCAGCTGTATCAGATGAATGGCGTCAACAGCCTGGCAAAGGACCTTAAAGAGCTTGGGTATACCGCTACCGCTATGCACCCGCAAAACCCCGTCAACTACCATCGAGATAAAATCTATCAGCAGCTGGGCTTTGGAGACTTTCTTTCAATCGGCGATTTCGAAGGTGCGCCCTGTTACCATGCCGGCGTATGCGACTACGCCACCTACGACAAGATACTCGACCTGCTTAGAACCGACGAAGCCCCGCAGTTCATCTTTGACGTCACGATGCAAAATCACGGCGGCTACGACTATGGCACCGTTCCCGCCGAAGAGTTGACAAACTATTGGGTCGAGGGAGCCAGCGAGGGCGCCAATAGCGCGCTCAATACCTATCTTACTTGCATCAACGCATCCGACCGGGACCTCGAGTACTTTATCAACGAGCTCCGCAATATCGGCAGACCGGTTGTCCTTGTCTTTTTTGGCGACCATCAGCCGAGCGCCGCAACGGCTCTCAACGACGAGCTGTACCCTCAGGAAGATACGGCAAGCCACGCTTTCCGTATCTATCAGTCGACATATTTTGTCTGGGCTAACTATGAAATCGCCGGCAATACCGAGCTCAACGTCTACGACACCGTCGGGGCAAACGAGGTTGCAGCCATTACCCTTAATAAGATCGGCGCCCCGCTCACCGACTATCAAAAGGCTCTGCTTGCAACAAGGTCAGATGTGCCCACCATCAATGTCGCCGGCTACCTTGGTGCCGACGGGCTGCGCTACGACTTGGAATCTGAAGACAGCCCATACGCCTCGACGATCGACAAGCTGCAGCGCATGCAATACCTCGAGTTCGCCAGCAAAGTTCAGTAAGCCCGCCCATTCGCTTGGACCCATCGTATTGCAAGCACGCTCGGCCCAAATGCATCGTAAATGACTCCCGCTCGCAAACGAGGGTACAATGACGCTCGTGTCACATCACGGGGCCCCGGCCCCAACATATACAAAGGAGTCATACATGGGTTGCGAGCACGCACAGGCCGCCGGCGGACAAACGTCGCCGTCGCAATTTGAGGAGAATACGCTGTCCGAGGTCAAACGCGTCATCGCCGTGCTTTCCGGCAAGGGCGGTGTCGGCAAGTCGTTTGTCACCGGTGCCATCGCCACCGAGCTTGCCCGTCACGGCCACAAGGTCGGCGTCCTCGATGCCGACATCACCGGTCCCTCTATCCCCAAGATGTTCGGTATGAGCGGACGCCACGTCCATGCCCTTGGCAACCTCATGCTGCCTGAAATCTCCGAGCACGGCGTCAAGGTCATGAGCTCCAACCTTCTGCTCCAAAACGAGACCGACCCCGTCCTTTGGCGCGGTCCGGTCATCGCAGGCGCCATTAGGCAGTTCTGGAGCGAGACCTCGTGGGGCCCCATCGACTACCTGCTGGTCGACATGCCTCCGGGAACAGGCGACGTCGCGCTCACCGTCTTCCAGTCACTGCCCGTCGACGGCATCGTTATCGTCACGAGCCCGCAGGATCTGGTCTCGATGATCGTCGCCAAGGCGGTCAACATGGCCGAGAAGATGAACGTCCCCATTCTGGGCATCGTCGAGAACATGAGCTATATTGAGTGCCCCGACTGCGGCAAGAAGATCGAGGTCTTTGGCAAGAGCAAGCTCCCCGAGGTCGCAGAGCGCTATAACCTCGACATCTTGGGCACGCTTCCCATCAATCCGTCACTCGCCGAGGCCTGCGATAAGGGCGAGGTCGAGACCGCGCTGCCCGATGGCATGTTGCCCAAGGCAGTCTCTGCCGTCGAGGCTATTACCCCGCACGAGACCGACGAGGCCTAAGTGAACACGAGCGCCTTCTATGACGTCCTGGTAATCGGCGGCGGGGCTTCAGGCCTCGCCGCCGCCATTACGGCCGCACGTGCTGGCAAAAGCGTCTGCATCGTTGAGCGCGATGTCGCCTGCGGCCTTAAGCTCCTTGCGACCGGTAACGGCCGCTGCAACTTCTCCAACGAATCGATTGATCCTCAGCGGTATAACCACCCCGCATTCGTCGAATCTGTCATGGGCCCCCAACCCGAACAAGAGCTTATGGGTTTCTTCTCCTCGCTGGGCATCATGACAACCTCCGAGGAAGGCCGACTGTACCCGCGCTCCCTTCGCGCCGAATCGGTGCGCGACGCGCTTCTCAACGTTTGCGACCGCCTAGGTATCACCTTAATCTGCGGAGCCAACGTTGCCTCGGCGCACAAAGCTTCCGAAGGCTGGACACTCCAAATAGACCGTCCAGCGCGGGCACTCAAGGCAAAAAAGCACGACGACCGAAAATCGGAGCTCCGCTCGCTTCGGAAAGCGCTCGCCGATGTCCCTCGCAAGAACGAGGCCCTGCAGGCACATACCGTAATTATCGCCACGGGTGGCAACCCCACCGGTATCGCCGATACGTTTCGCCTCCCCCTCACTTCGCTGCGCCCCATCCTCTGCCCCGTATCGGCAACGGTCGTCGGCGATCGGGCGGCACTCAAGACGTTGGATGGCCTGCGCGTCCGCGCCCGCTTGACGCTCGCCCGCAATCATAATGAGCTCTGGCACGAAGACGGTGAAGTCCTGTTTCGAACCTTCGGTATCTCGGGCGTCGCTGTCTTCAACCTCTCCCGTCGTATCCAGCACGGCGATACGATCTTGCTCGACGTTTTCCCCGACCTCTCCAAAGACGAGCTGCTCGATATGCTCAACCGGCGCGTTGAGCTGCTCGGCTGCTTTTCGCCCCGCGATCCCCGTTGGCTCGACGGCATGCTCGCCCCGCAACTCTCCCGCGTCGTCTGCACAGCGTTCGAGCAGTGCCATCCAGGCTCCAACGATGTCATCCACCTGGTCTCGATCCTCAAGCACTTTAAGTTGCTCGTCGAGGGAACAGCCGAGGAGCGCTCGGCGCAGGTCACGCGTGGTGGCATATCTGTCGAGAGCATCTCAACACCCAGCCTACGCGCGCGCAGCGTTGTCGACGCCCCGCTTTACGTCTGCGGCGAAGCGCTCGACATCGACGCCGATTGCGGAGGCTTTAACCTTGCGTGGGCATGGCTCTCGGGCATTCGCGCTGCAAGCAGCCTGTAGCCGCGCAGTCTATAATCAAAAACGCATTCGGGCCGTCTGGGATACCGGACGGCCTCTTTCTTGCCTCTAAGGAGACCTCGATGATCGAAATCACCCAAGTCAACGCTTCGCTCGATGAAGTCGGCGATGAAAATGCCTGCCTCATTGTTGGCAAGCGAGTCGCCAAGCGCGTCCTACGTTGCAAGGACTCCGAGATCAAGTCCATCGAGCTCCACCGCAAGTCAATCGACGCTCGCAAAAAACGAGACGTCCATTTTATCCTGAGCTTTCGTGTTGAGCTGACCAGTCCCCACCTCGAGCGAGAAGCGGTCGACAGCGTTTCCGAACGTGACCGCTCGCGCGTACGCGCGATAGAAGACGATGGGTCTTCATTCCCCTCCCCCGTCTCCGACGCACCTCAAGAATGCCCTGTCGTTGTCGGCGCCGGATGCGCTGGCCTTTTCGCTGCGCTCACCCTTGCCGAAGCGGGTCTTAAGCCCTTGCTCATCGAGCGCGGCGACCCAGCATTTCGCCGCTCGCATGCGATCGATCTCTTTCTAAAGGAGCGCATCCTCGACCCCGAGAGCAATATCCAGTTTGGCCTGGGCGGCGCGGGGACCTTCTCGGACGGCAAGCTCAATACGGGAACCAAAAATCCCGCCCATCGCCTTATCCTCGAAACCTTCGTCGAGGCGGGCGCGCCCCGCGATATTCTGTGGGATGCCAAGCCGCACATTGGCTCTGACATCCTTCCCACGGTTGTCACCGCTATATCCCAGCGCATCGAGCAGCTCGGAGGTGTCGTCCGTTATCGAACAAAGCTCGTCGACATTCGCATCGACGCGTCTGGCGCCATCACCGGTATCGATGTCCAATCGTCCCAAAACGCCGCTTACGAGCCAATTGAGACAAAGTACCTCATCCTCGCCTGCGGGCATTCTGCTCGCGATATTTTTGAGCTCCTTAAGGACCACAACGTGGCCCTCGCACAAAAGACCTTTGCCATGGGCGTTCGCATCGAGCATCCGCAGCGCGACATCGACCGAGCCCAATATGGAGCCTTGGCGGGACATCCTGCCCTCGGAGCAGCCCCCTACAAGCTCGTCGCCCATCTTCCCAACGGCCGCAGCGTGTTCTCGTTTTGCATGTGCCCCGGCGGACAGGTTGTCGCCGCCTCTTCCGAGCAGGGCCACCTGTGCGTCAACGGCGCTAGCCTCAATGCCCGCGACGGACGCAACGCAAATGCCGCCTTGCTCGTTAACGTCACGCCTGAGGACCTTCCCAACGATGATCCGCTCGCAGGCATTGAGCTCCAGCGCGCCTGCGAGCGAGCCGCTTATCGCCTGGGCGGCTCCAACTGGAACGCGCCGGCACAGCTCGTCGGGGATTTCCTTGCGGGACGCGCCAGCAAGGCTCCCGGAAAGGTAAAGCCCACCTATCCGCTCGGTGTGACCTGGACGGCAATTGACGAAGCCCTGCCGCAGCATATCGTCGAGTCGCTCCGCCTGGGACTTCCCCTACTCGGAAAAAAGCTACGAGGCTACGACCGCCCCGATGCCGTTCTTACCGGCGTGGAGACGCGTTCGAGCTCACCGGTCACTGTCACCCGCGATCGAACATGCCATGCCGTGTCGACCCCGGGCCTTTACCCTTGCGGCGAGGGCGCCGGATATGCCGGCGGCATCATGAGCGCCGCCACCGACGGCATCCGTTGCGCCGAGGCGCTGATAGCAGACCTCTAGTGCACGAACTCCCGCGTCCAAACGACACAGGCCCCGAGCTCCACAGGGAACTCGGGGCCTGTTCGCTACTTCCTGAATCGTGCACCCTGGCGTTTTCTGCCCGAAGCAAAGGTAGAGCCCTTGCGAGCCTGCGAACGCAAACGCTCAATCGTTTCGTCCTCAGATGCGCCCTCAAGCATCGCCCGAATCTGAACGACGGCATCGCGCAGACGCGCCGCCTCCTCAAAGTCCATGGCGGCGGAAGCGTTACGCATGTCTTCCTCCATGGTCTCGACGATCCGCACGAGCTCGTCATGCGGTAGCCCTTCTAGCTGCTCGACAAGCGTTTGCTCGGGTGCCACCGTCTCCGGCGCGGCGCCCTCGCCGTTTTCATCGGGCGTATAGAACGCACCATGGCCCAGAGAGTCGCCCTTCGAGCGTCCCTTCGAGCCCACAGTCTTTTCGGCCTCGGCAATAAAACTCGAAATGTCGTTAATGGCCTTGCGGACCGTCTTGGGCACAATGCCATGCTCTTCGTTATATGCCATCTGAATCTCACGACGGCGCTGCGTCTCCTCGATGGCTTCTTTCATCGAATCGGTCACAACGTCCGCATACATGATGACCTCGCCGTCGGCATTGCGGGCCGCACGACCAATCGTCTGAATCAGCGAACGGCGGTTGCGCAAGAAGCCTTCCTTGTCGGCGTCGAGAATTGCCACCAGCGAGACCTCGGGAAGGTCTAGACCCTCGCGAAGCAGGTTAATGCCAACGAGAACATCGATCTTTCCCTCGCGCAGCGTTCGCAGGATCTCGACACGGTCCATCGTCGCTGTATCGGAGTGCATGTAATTGACCTTAATGCCGGCATCAAGCAGATGGTCGGTCAGGTCCTCGGCCATGCGCTTGGTGAGCGTGGTCACCAGCACGCGCTCCTTGCGGGCAACGCGCTCGCGAATCTCGTCCTCAAGATCGTCAATCTGCCCACGAACCGGACGCACATCGATCTTGGGGTCGAGCAGGCCGGTCGGACGAATAATCTGCTCAACGTCGTTCTGGCTAACCCGCAGCTCATAGTCGCCCGGCGTGGCCGAAACGTAGATGAACTGGGGAATCCTCGCCTCAAACTCATCGAAACGAAGCGGGCGGTTATCGAGTGCCGAAGGCAGACGAAAACCATGCTCCACCAGCGTCACCTTACGCGAGCGGTCGCCTTCGTGCATGCCGCGGATCTGCGGCACCGTTACATGACTCTCGTCGATGATACAGAGCATGTCCTTAGGAAAGTAATCGATCAGGGTAAACGGCGGCTCGCCCGGTTTTCGACCGTCCAGATGACGCGAGTAGTTCTCGATGCCGTTACAAAAACCCATGGTCTCGAGCATCTCGAGATCATAGTCGGTGCGCTGCTGCAGACGCTGCGCCTCGAGCAGCTTATCAGTCGCCTTGAGCTCGGCCACACGCTTCTCGCACTCTTCGCTGATTGATTTCAGAGCCGCTTTGACCTTAGGCTTCTCAGTCACGTAGTGCGAGGCCGGCCACACGGGAATGGCCTCGTACTCACGCAGCATCTCGCCGGTGACCTCGTCGATCTCGGCAATCAGCTCGACCTCGTCGCCAAAGAACTCAAACCGCAACGGATGCTCGGCATAGGGCGGATACACGTCGACGACATCGCCGCGCACGCGGAAGGTGCCACGTGCCAAATCATAGTCATTGCGATCGTACTGGATATCGATAAGCGCATGGATAAAGTCATCGCGCTCGAGCGGCACCTTCTTGTCGACGTTCGGAGCTAGGCCCGCATAGTCCTCGGGGGAGCCAATGCCATAGATACACGAGACCGATGCGACGACGATCATATCGCGTCGAGATAGCAGCGATGCCGTCGCCTGATGGCGCAGCATCTCGACCTCTTCGTTAATCGAGGAGTCTTTCTCGATATACGTATCACTCTGCGGTACATATGCCTCGGGCTGATAGTAATCGTAGTACGACACAAAATAGACCACGGCGTTGTTAGGGAAGAATTCCTTGAGCTCGCTCGCGAGCTGAGCGGCAAGCGTTTTATTGGGAGCCATGACCAACGTCGGCTTCCCCAGGGCCTCAATAGTCTTAGCCATCGTGAAGGTCTTGCCCGAACCAGTCACGCCCAGCAAAACTTGATAGCGATCTCCGTCCCTCACGCCCTGCACAAGCGACTCAATGGCCTTAGGCTGAGAACCAGCGGGCTCGTATGGAGACACGACCTTAAACGGCACCCCAGAGCCCTCAACGCCAAAACGTTTGAGCTCTCCTCCAACACGCTCAACTTCAAATTCCGCCATGGATACTCCTAACTCATATATCTGCAGTATACGCAGGCGGCAGGCATAGTCCTATACGAACCGATCGGGATAAAGGGTCTTGTAGCGAACCCAGGCATTATTGACACGAATCAGATACGCCTGCGTCTCGGGAAAGGTGATTGCATTATGAAGCGACGTGCTCTGCTGCGCCCATCCGTCGACATTGCCCATGCCGGCGTTATAGGCGGCAATGGCACTGTCAGTCGACCCGTTAAAATACGTTAGAAGATACGAAAGGTACGCACATCCAAACTCGATGTTCGTAACGGGATCGTTAAGGTTGTCGGCTGAATACTCGCTACCATCGACAAGACCCTTGGCAATCATATCCTGGGCAGTCTCGGGCATCAGCTGCATCAATCCCTGAGCGCCTTGATTCGACTCAGCCTCGGGATCCCAATTCGATTCCGACTTTATGACAGCACACACCAGATACGGATCGAGATTGTGCGAAATGCTCGATTGCTTTATGTACGCCTCGTAGTCAATCGGATACAAAGGCTTAAAGAAGGCGGCAGGTGCATACGAGTAGACGAGCGAAATAATGCCGAAGACGAACATAACGGCAAGTGGCGCCACGCGATACCACGTAAAGAAACGTGTCTTAGGCATCGGGCTCCTCCTTATCCACTATGTCCCCAAAGCCATGGCGCGCAAGCCATGCGTCCAGTTGTTCAAAGAGCGAGTTATCGCCTGCCGCATTATCGATTACCGTCGTAGCGAGATTGCAAAGCAAAGCCTCATCAGGTTGGCATGCAGAGCGCGCATCAAAATCAGAGGACTCCATACCACGATGGATGGCACGCTCGCGACGAACTGCTAAAGGAGCGCTGATAACCAGAATTTCATCAGCCAGGCCAAAAGCATCCTCAAAACCAGTCGGGGCAGAAACCTCGACAACCGCAAAGGGATAACGGGGGGACGAAACCGTGCAGCAGACAGGATCGAGAATCCTCAGTGACAGCTGTTCGATGAGAACAGGGTGCACAATGCTATTGAGCCTTGCAACCGCATCAGGAGAAACAAAGGCGCGAGAAGCGAGGATGTTGCGCCGAACGCCGCCCTCCCCGTCCAGAATGTCCCAACCGAATTCTTCCGCGAGGGCATTGACGATATCGGAGCCTGGCACATACAGCGATTTGGCAAGCTCGTCCAGATCGATAAGCATGGCGCCATGAGATTTGAGATAGCGGCAGGCAGTCGACTTACCCGAAGCAATATTGCCCAAGACAAAAACGGTAAACATCAAGTCCTCCCTAACGCCAATGGGAGTTATTATCGCGCAAATACAAAAGAAGGACTCAAAATACAGCCAAACAGTAAGACAAGCTAAACGAAGGCGAGTTCTGTATTACAGCTCTCTATCAAACGCAAAAAGGGGGAGGCCGCGAGGCCTCCCCCTTCTTCAGTTTCGGATGACGGCTCGGTGCCGTCCACCGGTCAGCGGCGCCCTGGCCTCCCACGGGCTGA